>ENA-OOSB01000888-OOSB01000888.1-human-gut-metagenome-genome-assembly--contig:-NODE-888-length-11293-cov-2.175120_pt1 | contig 11293 bp, 9 predicted proteins | sample MGYA00241173_ERZ501204 | MGnify/ENA primary metagenome ERZ501204 (study PRJEB25962, sample SAMEA1965384) | human gut metagenome | biome: human gut; feature: human-associated habitat; material: faeces...
CAGAGCCTGCCGCTCCGCCGGCCGTCATACTCTTCAAAATAGCCTTTCACTTCTTCCTCCTTTTACCCTGAATCTTAAAAAACAGACATAAAACGGGCTTTTTCCTGCAAATCGTGCCCCAATATCTTAAAAAAGGAGCTGAATTCCCTTAAAAAAGGGACTTGCAGCATTTCGAAAAAAAGCGTTACTTTGCGGCGAATTTTTTTATAGCAAAAACAGATATGAATACGAAATCAACGTTAGCAGCGTGTCTTCTGAGTATCAGCGTGATACTCGGCTCCTGCGCTTCTCAAAACGACGAGCCCACCTTCCCGGAAGGCACAGGCAGTATTGCCTTGGGCCTCACCACCAGCACAGCTTTTACCAAAGCTGTAAACGAAAGCACCTATAACAATGTAGACAACTACACCGTGCAGATTCTGAATGATGAAGGGACTTCTGTGAAGGAATTCCTTTATTCGGAAAAAGAAGAGAAAATCAGTCTGAACAACGGTTCATACACCCTCAAGGCTTTTTACGGCACTGAAAGCAATGCCTCTCGGGAAAGTTTCTATGTAGAAGGCAGTACACGATTCCAGGTCAACGGTGAACCCGTTCAGGAAGTGACAGTAAACTGCCAGCCCACTTGTGGAAAGGTGAAAGCGACCTTTGCCTCTAACATGGACGAATATTTCAGCGACTACTCGATCGTGTACGAAACCGCCGCGCTGAAAGCTGCCGGCACTACAGCCGTATGGGCCAAAGGAGACACCGATCCCTGGTACTTGAAGGTTGACAACGCTGGCGAAACGGTAACAGCCACCATTCAAGTGACACGTTTGGATGACAACAAGACAGCAACGGTAGTAAAGACCTACACCCTGGTTCCCAACAAATCGTGGACACTGAACATCGCGCCGGCAGACGATAACGGCAGCCTGGGCATTGAAATCACGGTTGACGAAACAACTGACGATGAGACTATAGACATCGAAGTCCCTGCCGACTGGGTATAATCGTTTCCATAATACACAAAAGAATCATATAAAATCTATGAAATCTCTACATAATATTCTCATTTTAGGCACGGCCGCCATGCTCAGCCTGGCATCGTGCGAACTGAAAAACGAACTGACAGGCAGTCTGAGCGACAAAGAAGATACCGGCTCGATAGAACTGGGAGTCAGCGTCAAGCAACCGGTGTCACAGACACGTGCAGACGTCAGTGGAATTGATACCAATACCTATCCCGTCGTGATACAAGGTACCAGCGACGAGGTAACCGACATCAAATATGAATACGAGACATTGTCCGAAATGCCGGCCAGCATCACCGTACCGGTGGGACAATATACCCTCTCCTCGCATACCCCAGGTACGCTGGAGAAACAAATGACTGCCCCCTACTATGCCGGCAGTACCAACATTACGGTCAGCAAAGACATCGCCAGCAAGGCCGACGTTGTATGCCGCATGGCCAACAGCCGCATCCAGATGAACTACGGCGAAGACTTCAAGGAAGCCTTCAGCCAATGGACCATCACGGTGAACGATGGCAGTGAGATGGCCCTGTCGTTCACACAGGAGAATCTGACCCCTGCACCTGTCTATTGGCACTTTGAAGATAATGTAACAGCCATAACAGTCAACATCCGTGCTACCACAACAGCCGGTAACACAATAAGCCAAAAGCAAACATTCCACAAGAGTGACGCGGAAACCAATTACGAAGAAGTTGGCGATGCATTCACCGGAGGCGATGCACTGGAAATCAATATGGGTACCGTTACGTCCTCTACTGGCGATTTGGAAGGAATCACCATCAATACCAACATCACTTTTGAGGACAGCAGCGAATCGGTGGAGATACCGACCCATGATCCAGATCCTGATCCTACTCCTGAACCACCTGTAACAGGAGAAACAATAAGCATCACTGAACCGGAAGGGAATAGTTATCTGACCAATGGAGTAGATTTGGCATATGGTACAACAGATTATCCTGAGTCCCCTGTAGTAATCAACATGAGTGTTCAAAACGGAATACAAAATATGTTCGTAAAAGTAAATACGACAAATTCCACTTTTGAAATGGCAGCAGGACTGATGGGATTAACGAGTGGAAACGGTTTGGATTTGGCTTCGGATGACGCGGCAGATTTAGGTTCTTTATTTGCATTACCCCAGATTAACGACACCATTTATAGCTTTACATTAAATGATGCATTATTATCACTGCTTATGAATGGACCTGGATATGTAGGAGAACATAAGTTTACCCTAACAGTCATAGACAAGAATAATCAACAGAAATCTGCAATCCTCACAATCCGTGTAAACGAATAAATATAGAACAACAAATGAAAAAGATATATCTATTCCTAACAATACTGCTTACCACATGGATGGCAGTATCCTGCCAACAAGAAGATTTGGAAAGTAATATCGGCTATTTGCGTATCGAAGTGGGTACCAATGCTTATGTCGACACGAAAGCCATACCCGAAAATTACAAACCTTTGCAGATTGCCATACAGATCGTAGACAGCAAAGGAGACGTAGTGGAAAGTACCGACGACTGGGAGACACTGAAAGGGACACAGCTGCGTCTGGCTCCCGGACAATATACCGTCAAGGCTTCCTCCAACGGATTCGACGGTTCTGAATCGGGTTTCGACGTTCCCTACTATGCAGGAAGTCAACAGATAACTATAGAAACAGGAAAGGAAGTGACAGCCAACATCACTTGTACGCTGGCCAATGTGAAAGTAACCGTCAACTACGATGAATCTTTCCAGAAGTTTGCTAAAGCCACGACTACGGTTTCGTCGGCTTTAGAGAGCGTTGCCGCATTGGACTTTGTGATGGGCAGCGAACTGAAACCAGGCTATTTCCCGGTGGGCGACCTAACTGTGACCGTCAACGTCACCAACCAAGCCGGACAACAACATTCACAAAGCACCTCCATCACCGGTGTAAAGGCTCGCAAACACTACATTCTGAATTTCAAGGTAGCAGATGCCGGTTCCATTGAAAAGCCCACAATTACCATCAATGGAGAAGAAATCATTTTCAACTTTACATTTGATGTTTCTATAGAGGCAAGCACCAAACTGGAAGCACTGCCGGCCAACGCCTGGAGTAACTTTGCATATTTGGAGGGAAGTGCCGAAGGGGAAATCGACCCGGCAGCCATGCGTTTCGAATACAAGGCTACTGATGCTGAGGAATGGCAAACCTGCAGTGCAACTTACGACAGTGAAGGCCAAAAGTACACGGCTACACTCACTGACCTATCACCCGCTACCCAATACAACTACCGCCTTGCCTATGATAAGAATGAAAATGCTTATGCCAGCGAGGTCATTACATTTACCACAGAAGGCGCAACAGCATTACCCAACGGTGATATGGAAGATTGGGTTCAAAAAGATGGCGTTTGGTATGCTACAACAGATGATGAATTTACTACCAACGGCTCATTCTGGGATTCGGGGAATAAAGGTGGATCATTAATGAGCAAAAATCCCACACAAGGGAATAGTACTATAGTGCATACTTCAAATGGAAAATCAGCAGAATTAAAATCTCAATTTATCGGTGTCCTTTCTTTTGGACAATTTGCAGCAGGTAACCTGTATGCAGGACAATTTGGCGAATTACAGGGAATGGATGGAGCTTCTATCTATTTTGGTCAACCGTTTAACTCTCGTCCATCCGCCTTACATGGCTGGTTCAATTACACAAGCGGTAAGATAGATTATCGCGGAAGCAATACACCCGAAGGTGTAGGAATAAAAGGAACAGATGATCTTTGTTCCATCTATATTGCCCTATCAAAAGAGAAAATATTGATAGATAATACAGACATTAGCACATTCCCTGACTGGGAAACAGATAAGAGAATCATTGCGTATTCCCGTATGGATGATGCCGATGCTGTAACGACCAATGGCTGGAAAGAATTCACTTTAGACTTCAAGTACAGAAGTCTGGAGCCACTGGACACGTACTATTTAATCATTGTATTCTCCGCCAGCAAGTATGGTGACTACTTCACAGGTAGTACAGGTAGTGTAATGTACATTGATGACCTGGAACTGGTTTACGGCCAGCCTACCATACAAGAATAAAGCGAGATTATTAACCTCCAACAAAACCGAAGGAGCAGGGCTTGTCCCTGTTCCTCCGGTTATACTTGTTTTTTGAAATCTTATGCAAAAACTGCTGCCACTTATATTATTGTTTGCCTTTGGGAATGCCCTTTACGCACAAGGAAATTCTGACAGACAACCTGCAAAAAGGTCATCGGACAGCACTTTAATCAATATCCAGACCGCTACCACCTATTATGCAGAGAAGGTGATAGAGAAAAAGAAAAAGAAGCGGGTAGAACGCCCCGAACGAATAGACCGTGGCATCATGCAGACGGTCTTCATCCCCAAAGGACAATGGATGACGGGAGGTACAGTCTCCTACTCCGAACACGAAGAAGACAACCTAAACTTTCTTGTCATAAAGAATGTGCAGGGATTGGGATATACCTTCAACGTAAGCCCGTACGTTGGCTACTTCTTCAAGGACAACATGGCCGCCGGTCTGCGCTTCGGTTACAACCGTTCCTATCTGGATATGGCTAACTTCGAACTGAATCTGGGCGAAGATTTTAACATTAACCTCAAGGACCTGTATTATCTGGAACACGAATACCAGGTATCAGGCTTCCTGCGTACCTATATGCCTATCGGCAAGAGCAAAATCTTCGGTCTCTTCAACGAAGTACGCCTGACGTATGCCTACGGAGTCGGCAAAAACTCAACAGGGTCGGGCACCGAATATGACGGCACCTATGAACAGGCCCATAACCTGCAGATTGGTATTGCACCGGGTATGAGTGCTTTCGTCACCAACTGGTCGGCCGTGGAAGTGTCGGTGGGAGTCATGGGATATAACTTCAAATGGCAAAACCAGAAAACCAACCAAGTGGAAACAGGAATGAGACGGACCTCATCAGGAAATTTCAAAATCAACCTCTTTTCCATCAACATCGGTATGACTTTCTATTTGTAAAACGCCCCTATAAGCAATGAAAACGATGAATAGCAAAATCCTATATTACATTCTCTGCCTGCTGACAGTCGCATCGTGCAAGATAGAAAACGACATTCCCTATCCGATTGTGGATGGCAGCATCACCGCTTTCGAAGTGGAAGGGCAATGTGATGCCAACGGCAACAGCAGTACCCAGACTACCATCAACAAGAACGACCGAACCATAGCCCTCTACGTGGACGACACCGTGGACCTGACCAAGCTGCGCATCACCAAACTGACTGTCAGCAACGATGCAGCCCTTGTCATAGACTCGACCCTGTGCACAAACTACAGCAAATTTCCGACAACCGGCTTCGAATCGCTGGATGCAATCCCCATTTCTTCGGATACCCGGGTGAACTTTTCCAATCCCATCAACCTCACCCTGCAAACCTATCAGGATTACATCTGGAAAATAACAGTCCAGCAAATCGTCACACGCAACATCGTGCTGGAAAACCAAATAGGAAATGCCATCATCGATGAAATCAACCGGAATATCATCGTCTACGTGGCCCAAGAACAGCCTCTCGACAGAATAAAAGTGACATCATTCAAACTCGGAGGAGAACATGGATCTGTATATCCCGACCCGACGTCTGCCAGCTATTATGACTTTTCACAACCCTGTATATTCTTCGTCTCGCGGGGATGGGAAGAAACCAGTCTGAAATGGACGGTTTACGTCTACCATGCCGACACTGAAACAACGCATGAAGCCACCACATTTGCCAGAGCTACCAGCGCGCGTCTCTCCGGCAGCATCCAAAGCGGAAAACGTCCGACCATCACTTACAAGAAAGAAACGGACAGCGAATGGAACGCTGTGGCAGATGCCGACATCAATGTCAACGGCACCAGCTATACCACCACCCTACAGGGACTGGAACCAGGCACCAATTACCAATATACCATCCAGATAAGTGGTTCAAGTGACTATACCAGCACTTTCACCACAGCACCGGCCACCCCAATGACCGACGGGAGCTTTGACAACTGGCACCAGGTGGACAAGCTCTGGAACCCCTGGGCATCGGGAGGGGAATCTTTCTGGGACACTGGCAACAAAGGAGCTGTCACCATCAGCGACAGCAACTCTATCCCTACCGAAGAGAGTTGCAACGGCAGCGGGAAAGCAGCCTCTCTGGAGTCAAAATACCTGGTCCTGAAGTTTGCTGCAGGCAATATTTTCACAGGAAGCTACGTAAAGACAGTAGGGACCAACGGTGTACTGAGCTTCGGACGGGAATTTTCGTCTTTTCCCTCCAAACTGCGCATCCACTACAAATATACCTCGGCCACCATCGACAAGGTGGGCGAAGACTCATACAGCTATCTGAAAGGACAGCCGGACTCCTGCCACATCTACATTGCCCTGACCGACTGGGACCAACCGCTGGAGATACGCACACGCCCCAGCGAACGACAGCTGTTCGACAAGAGTGACTCGCACGTCATCGCCTATGCCGAATACATCAGCGGACAGTCGGACACGCAGTACCAACAAAAGGACCTCGTGCTGGACTACCGCTACACCGACCGTACCCCCAAATATATTCTGGTCGTAGCATCGGCCAGCAAATATGGCGACTACTTTACCGGAGGTGTGGGAAGCAAACTGCTGATTGACAATTTTGAACTGATATACGAATAGAGACAAACCAGACTTATATGAAGAAGATTATACAACAAGTCCTGACACTGACAATCCTTTGCTGGATGATGGCAGGTTGCTCCGGCGAAAACCTTATCCAGGAATATGGTGAGGGCACGGGCTATCTGCACCTGACACTGGGCAGCGTGGATGTGGAGCTGACCTCCACGACCAGAGCAGAAGCAGGCACCCTTCCCGAAGACCTCATTCCGAAAGCTGAAGATTTCATGATTGACATTCAGATGGGCAATGAATCTGTGGAGGGTTTTCCAAAAAAATACAGCGAGCTGACAGCTGAAGGAATCGAACTGAAGGTCGGTGGCTATACGGTAACCGCTTATTGCGGCGAAAACGAACTGATACAAGCTACCCCCTACTTCTCCACGTCTGTCCAGGTTCAGATTTTACCCGGAAAACCGACGGAAGTGACCCTGAATGCGGCTTTGGCAAATGCGATGCTGACGCCTGCCGTAAGCGAGAGTCTGCAAAACCATTATACCGACTGGACGCTGACCGTCAAGGCTGGAGACGCCTCCATGACACTGGCGAACAAGGAAAAATCGGACAGCTACCTGTTCGTACAGGCCGGACAATCAGTAACCGCTGTGTTCGAGGGAACAAACATATTGGAAAAAGAAACTTCGCATGAATGGACGGTCGTTTCTTCGGCTGTTGCGCAGACGAAGTATGTGATTCAGTGTGATCCGGATTTGTCAGTATTCTCCAATATCCAGTTGACGGCAACCGCTACGCATACCTATGCGGACGGTTCTTTGACCGGAACAGATGTTATCCTGAATCTTGATGCCAATGGAGCTCCCTTAGAATTGGTGGATACATGGAATATCCAACTTTTATATAACGGAACCCCCATTCGAACCTGTGCGTCCAAACCAGAGAATGATACACGGATGACCGTAACGGAAGGTTGGCCGTATGTACCCCAAGGCACCACATTGGCAGCTTCCATTCACCTGCGAACCGGAGAGACGATTGATATTACCTCTGCCGTGCTGGAAGAGATTCCCCAACCGGAGTTTGCTGTTACAGTATCGGGTAGTACCAGCTATTCGGTATATCAGAGTTCTAGAGCCGATGCAGCCAACACGAAGGACGGCTCCAGTATTTTTGATATAGCTTCTACGACGACCATCGCACCTGAAATTTCAGGCAATCCCAATTATTCCAATATTTTGAAGGTGACTTATACCACAGATAGTGGACAGACTTCGGGAGAATTGCCATTTGGAACTGTCTCGCAACTCAACTCCCTTGCTTGGCAAAAGCATGCGTTGACTGCTACGGTTTCTTTTGATGGGGTTGAGAAAACGTCATCGCCATTGGATTGTCATGTTACGGGGTTGCCATATAGAGCCGAACCTCCAAGAAATACAGGAAATAATCCATGGAAGGATGCCGCAGGTAACAATGAGTGGAACAATGATTGCGTTAAATTATATTATTCATTTGCTAAATATCCTAGAATAATATCTCCAGCTTTTCATATACCTTCAGATATAAAAGTTGGCATTTCCACAAAAATATATAGAGAATACTATTGGGCTAGTGTTTCAAAAGGAGATTTGTGTATTTATCAATTTAATAGTGTTTCTAAAAATGAAGCAGAAGTATATAAAAGAGAACTTGCGAGAGAAGAGACATATGAACCTGCGACACCATTAGAATTAACTATGACTTCATCTCTTCCTGAATTTTATATACAATATAATTATGCGGCTGCAACAGGACGCACAAATGTATATTATTTCAACATTAATTATAAATAAAATAAAAAGAAAGATACTTCTAATCATGACTATGCATAAACAACCTCTATACATCCTCTCCCTAATAGGACTACTCTCGTTCGCCGCATGTATGAACGAAGACAGCCCCATGCTGAACGAAGGAACCGGTGAAATCCGTTTCTCTGTAGTGGATACGACGAGCGTAGAAATTCCTACCAGGTCGTCACTTTATTTCGACGAGGAAGATATCAAAGAATTCCGGGTTAACCTCAAGCGGGGAGATACTCCCCTTTTCACCAACAAGAGGTATGGCGACATCACAGGAACGACCTTTACCTGCGCGGTCAGTCCGGATTATGTACTGACGGCAGAGAACTGTACGGAAGCAGAGGCAGAAAGCGCGAATCAAAGTTGGGGCCAAGTGCGTATGTACGGAGAAGAGGCTTTTGCAGTTACCGCCAATGAAACGAAAACTGTGACAGTGAACTGCGGCATGGCAAACTCGTCTGTAGAAGTGGATTTCAGCAACTTTATAGAAAGCATATTCCCCACCTACTCCATCGAGCTGCATGCAACCGATGCGCCCGACCGATCTTTCACCTTCAACGAGACGAATTACCGCTATAGAAAGGCTTTTTTTAATGTAGGTGAAACGGGGCGGATATTGTCGTACACCATCAACTTGCCTTCTCCTTACAACAAGGGACCTTACAGTGGGATAGATACATTACTCCCCTCCAAATGCTATACCCTCTCGGTTAAAGTAGAAAATGATACAACCAGCACAAATATTACGCTGGGCGTTACGGTGGACGGAACGTTGCTCGAAGAAATTCCCCTGACGGAGAAAATCAATCCATATCAGTAATACACTCTTCCAATAAAAGCAATAATCACTTATGCACCCCAATTCCCCCCGAGCCTGGCTCCTCGCCGCCCGCCCCAAGACGTTGACGGCAGCGGTCATTCCCGTGATGCTGGGCTGTGCGCTGGCCTATGCCGAACGAAAGTTCCAGACGGAGGAAGCGGTGCTGTGCCTGCTCTTCGCCTGCCTGATGCAGGTGGCGGCCAATTTCATCAACGACTTGTTCGACTTCCGGAAAGGGAGCGACCGCAGTGATCGCCTCGGTCCCCAACGGGCTTGTGCCGAGGGATGGATTACGCCGCACGCCATGACCATCGGTATCGGTGTCGTGCTGGCACTGGCGTGTGCATGCGGCCTGGGAGTATTGTATTCGGTCTGGGGAAAACTGCCGTACGGCGGATGGGAACTGATAGGTCTGGGTGTGCTGTGCCTGCTGTTTGCGTTTCTCTACACCACCGTGCTCTCCTACCGGGGCTGGGGCGACGTGCTGGTACTGGTGTTCTTCGGCTTCGTGCCCGTGGGCGGCACCTACTACGTGCAGACGGGGCAGGTGAACGGAGACGTGTGCCTGCTGTCGCTCGTATCGGGGCTGGTCATCGACACACTGCTGATGGTGAACAACTATCGCGACCGTGAGCAGGACCGCATCAGCGGGAAACGGACGCTGGTCGTGAGATACGGAGAGCACTTCGGAGCCGGCCTGTACCTAGGGCTGGGCGTGGCGGCCGTATTGCTTTGCACCGGCCTGGTGGGCAGCGGAAGGCTGACGTGGACGGAATTCGTCTGGGCACCGTGCCTCTACTTCTGCCTCCACTTCCTGACGTGGCGCCACATGATTAAAATCCGGGAAGGCAAGGAACTGAACCGCATCCTGGGCGCCACTTCCCGAAACATGCTGCTCATGGGCCTGCTGCTCTGTGCCGCCCTCCTCTTCTGAAGGAATGATTATCCTGCCAGCTCCACCACTTCCAAGTCCCGGAACACGCCGTCGTCGATGACGAAGCGGACCAGCGTGCGCACTTTATGGAAACCATACTTGCCGGCAGCTCCCGGATTGATGTGGAGCATGCCGAGCGTCTTGTCGTACTTCACCTTCAGGATATGCGAATGCCCGCTGATGAAGAGTTTGGGCGGGCGCGTGAGCAGACTGCCCGCTATCGAGGGATCGTACTTGCCGGGATAACCACCGATGTGCTTCATCAGTACCTCGGCGCCGCCCGCCGCGAAGCGGAGGGTCTGCGGATACAGACGGCGGAGGTCCTGCCCGTCGATGTTTCCATACACGGCCCGGAAAGGGCGGAAGGCGGCCAGGCGTTCGGCCACCTCGAGCGAACCGATGTCGCCGGCATGCCAGATTTCATCGCACGGCTCGAAGTATTGCAAGTATTTCTCGTCCCAATATCCGTGTGTATCGGACAACAAACCTATTTTTATCATCTTTTCATTTGTTTTTGTGTGCAAAGGTAAGTACATTTGCCTTACATTCGCCTAAGAGAGACGGATTAGTTGACAGAAATCCATCAGCTTCTCCCCTCTTTCGCCCTAAATCTACAGTTATGGAATATCAGTTCTTCAAACGAGACATCAGCTGGCTGTCGTTCAACTACCGCGTCCTGCTCGAAGCCGACGACGACACTCTGCCGCTATACGAACGCATCAACTTCATCTCCATCTATTCGTCCAACCTCGAAGAATTCTACAAGGTACGGGTGGCCGACCACATCGCCACCGGCAAGACGCCCGAAGACGAGGAAAGCGTACAGTCGGCCATCGAGCTGGTGGACGAAATCAACGACGAAGTGAACCGTCAGCTGGAGGACCGTATCCGTATCTACGAGACCAAAATCCTGCCCGCCCTGCGCAAGCATCACATCGTCTTCTACCAGAGCCCGGAGGTAGAACCCTTCCACCGGGAATTCGTACGCCGCTTCTTCCTGGAAGAAATCTTTCCCT
>ENA-OOSB01000904-OOSB01000904.1-human-gut-metagenome-genome-assembly--contig:-NODE-904-length-11139-cov-2.127210_pt1 | contig 11139 bp, 9 predicted proteins | sample MGYA00241173_ERZ501204 | MGnify/ENA primary metagenome ERZ501204 (study PRJEB25962, sample SAMEA1965384) | human gut metagenome | biome: human gut; feature: human-associated habitat; material: faeces...
ATACTTTTTATTCTATTATTTATTTTCATATTTTTTTCCTTTCATAAATATATTATTTTCTTGGTGAATGTATTATATAATTTATTTTGTTATTTGTCAAATAAAAGACTATTGATGTTAGTCAATAGTCTTTAGTGTTAGTTGATTATTTATTAAATCAATAGTGATTGTACTTCCATATTTTTTTTGATCATTTATTATAGCATTAGCTATTAATGTTTCAATATTTCTTTGTACATATCTTTTTATTGGTCTTGCACCATACTTTTCATCATATGATGAATTAATTATATATTCTTTGGCTTTATCTGTTATTACTAGATGTAATCTTTTATCTTGTAATCTTTTTTCAGTATCAGTAATTATTTTATCTAAGATGTCATTTACTACTTCTTTAGTTAATGAATTAAATATAATTATTTCATCTATACGATTAATAAATTCTGGTTTAAATGTGCTTTTTAGTTCATTCATTACTAATTCATTAGCATTGTTATTTCCTTCAAGAATATATTCACTTCCTAGATTAGATGTCATGATAATTATGGTATTTTTGAAATCTACTGTTCTTCCTTGACCATCAGTTATTCTACCATCATCTAGTATTTGAAGTAATAAGTTTAAAACCTCTGGATGTGCTTTTTCTATTTCGTCAAATAGTACTATACTGTATGGATTTCTTCTTACTGCCTCTGTTAGTTGACCGCCTTCTTCATATCCTACATATCCTGGTGGAGAACCTATAAGTCTTGATACACTGAATTTTTCCATATATTCACTCATATCAATTCTTATCATATGTTTTTCATCATCAAATAATTCATATGCTAGTGTTCTAGCAACTTCAGTTTTACCTACACCAGTTGGTCCTAGGAATATAAATGAACCAATTGGTCTATTAGGATCTTTTATTCCACTCCTACTTTTTATTATGGCATCACTAACTAATGTTAGTGCTTCATCTTGTCCCATAACACGTTTTTCCATATTTTCTTTTAAGTGAAGTAATTTCTCTTTTTCACTACTTATTAATTTACTTACTGGAATGTTAGTCCATTTAGATATAACTGTAGCGATGTCATTAGCTGTTACTGTATCACTAAGTATTTTATTTTTCTCTAGATTAGTTAATTCCTCTAATTCTTTTTCTAGTCTAGGTATATCACCATGTCTTAATCTAGCAGCAGTTTCTAGATCATATTCATTTTCTGCTTGGTCTAATTCAAACTTAGCTTTTTCTATTTCTCTTTTTTTAGCTTTTATTTTATCATTGATGTTTTTTTCTTTATCCCAAGCTTCTTTTAGTTCTTTCTCTTTTGCTTGCATATTAACAAGTTTTTCACTAATATCATTTACTCTTTTAATAGAAATATCATCTTTTTCTTTTTTTAGTGCTTGTTTTTCTATTTGTAATCTCATGATATCACGTGTTAATTTATCTAGTTCAGTTGGAACTGAATCCATTTGAACTCTTATAGTTGCGCATGCTTCATCTACTAAGTCTATTGCTTTATCTGGTAAAAATCTATCTGTGATATATCTATTAGATAATGTTGTTGCGGCAATTAACGCTTTATCTTGGATAGTAACACCATGATGTATTTCAAATCTTTCTTTTAGTCCCCTAAGTATTGTAATTGTATCTTCTACTGTTGGTTCTGAGACTTTAATTTTTTGAAAACGTCTTTCTAGTGCTCCATCTTTTTCAATATATTTTCTATATTCATTTAGTGTAGTTGCACCTACAACATGAATTTCACCACGAGCAAGCATTGGCTTTAATATATTAGATGTATCCATTGCTCCTTCTGCACCTGTACCTACAATCATGTGTATTTCATCAATAAACATGATTATATCTCCATTACTTTTTTTAATTTCATTTAAAACATTTTTTAATCTTTCCTCAAACTCACCACGGTATTTAGCTCCCGCTACTAAGCTAGCCATATCTAGTTCCCATATTGTTTTACCTTTTAGGCTACTTGGTACATCTCCTTTTACTATTCTTAGGGCAAGACCTTCTACTATTGCAGTTTTACCAACACCTGGTTCACCGATTAGTACTGGATTATTTTTTGTTTTTCTAGATAAAATCCTAGTAATACTTCTGATTTCTTCATCACGTCCTATTACTGGATCAATTTTTCCTTTTTTAACGTCCTCAGTAATATTTCTACCATATTTACTAAGTACATTTTCTTCTTTTTGTTCTTGATACATATTTCTCACCTCTTAAGTATAATTATACTCATTTTTTAGCACTTGTCAATAGAGAGTGCTAAATTCGACAAAATATGCATCAAAAAAGTAGAAAAATTAATTTCTACTTTATATTTTATCTTCTTGCAACATCTAATTTTACTTCTATTCCATTAATATTGAATTTTTCAGTTAAGTCATTTCTTTCATCTATTTGTTCTGCAAGAGTATCTTTCATAATCATGTCTCTGTACTCTTCTATTGCTTCTTCAATTTCATCATTATGACTATAATAGATGTTTATTCTATCTACTATGTTAAAGTCTTTATTTTTTCTTAGTTGTTGTATCTTACTTATTAATTCCCTTGCGATTCCTTCATTAATTAAATCTTTATTTAATGTTGTATTAAGTACTATGAAGTTATTTCCTTCATGCGTTGAATTGAATCCTTCTTTTGAAGTTATTCTAACATCTAACATATCATAAGTAATTGTAATTTCTTTACCATCTAGGTTAATTTTAACTTCGTTTCCTTCTTCAAGGTTCTTTATATCACCATAATTAAAGTTCTTAACATAACCTTGGAATGACTTTATTGAGGAACCTAATAGTGGTCCACATACTTTAAAGTTAGGTTTTACTTCATAATTCATATAAATGGATAAGTCATCTACAAACTTAATTTCTTTAACATTTAATTCTTCTTTAATTAGTTCTGTTAAGTCTCCAATTATATTTTTATTTTTACCATCTAATATAGCTTCACTTATTGGTTGTCTTACTTTAATTTTTGCTTCTTCCCTTACATTTCTTCCAAGTGATATTAAATCTCTTACTAAATCCATTTTTTCTTCTATTTTTTCATCTATTAATTTATCATCACATTTAGGAAATTTTGCTAGATGAACACTTTCTTTATTAGTAAGTGCAGTATAGATTTCTTCTGATATGAAAGGTACTACTGGTGCTATCAGTTTTGTAAGTCCTACTAATACATCGTATGTTGTTTTATAAACTGCTTTTTTACTAGTATCTAAGTCATGTGCCCAGAATCTTCTTCTATTTCTTCTTATATACCAATTTGATAAGTCTTCTGAGACAAAGTCAGTAATACTTCTTACAACTTTATTTAAGTCATACTCTTCATATGCATCTGTTGTATATTTTACTAATTTATTATATTTAGATAGTAACCATTTATCTATTTCTTCTAAATCATCATATTTAACTTTTAATTTTCTTGCATCAACTTCATCTGTATTTGCATATAGTGCAAAGAAGTTATATGTGTTTTTTAATGTATTGAAGAATTTAGAATAAACCTCTTTTAATCCGTCTTCATCAAATTTAATTGGAGTCCATACAGGTGATACATAAGGTAGGTACCATCTAATTGTATCTGCGCCATATTCTTCAATTAAGCTAAATGGTTCAACTGAATTACCTTTTGATTTATGCATTTTCTTTCCATACTTATCAAGTAGTAATTCGTTTACTAATACATTTTTATATGGAGATTTTCCTGTTACAAATACTGAAATTACCATAAGTGAGTAGAACCAACCACGTGTTTGATCTATTCCTTCTGCGATAAAATCTGCAGGAAATTGTGTTTTCCATAGTTCTTTGTTCTCAAATGGATAGTGATATTGTGCAAAAGGCATTGAACCTGAGTCAAACCAACAGTCAATTACATCTTTAACACGAGTCATTACTCCACCACATTCTGGACATTTTATATATACATCATCAACATATGGTCTATGAAGTTCTATTGATTCATCAATGCTTTCAATTGCTTTTTCTGCTAGTTCTTTACGTGAACCTATCATTTCATCATGACCACAACTACATCTCCATAATGGAAGTGGTGTCCCCCAATATCTACTTCTTGAAATTGCCCAATCATTTAAATTCTCTAGCCAATTACCAAATCTTTTTTCTCCAACATATTCTGGAAACCAATGAACAGTTTTATTTGCTTCTATTATTTTATCTTTTATTTTAGTCACTTCTAAATAGAAACTTGGCTTTGAATAATATAGAAGTGGTGTATCACATCTCCAACAATGTGGATAGTTGTGTACCATTCTTTGCTTTTTAAATAGTTTATCATTTTCCTTTAAGTATTTAATTACTACTTCGTCGGCATCAAATACTCTCATACCTTTCCATGGACCATCTGTATAACATCCATCTTCTCCAACTGGATTTAAGTAAGGTAATCCATATTTTTTACCAACATTTGCATCATCAGCACCAAACGCAGGAGCTAAGTGCACTATACCAGTACCATCTTCCATAGTTACATAATTATCACATGTAACATAGAAAGCATGTTTATCTACACTTAAGAATGGTAGTAATTGTTCATATTCAGTATATTCTAGATCACTACCCTTATATGTTTCAAGTATTTCATAGTCATCACCTAAAACTTTATTTGCAAGCTTTTTTGCGACTATAAAATTATAACCTTGTGATGAGGCTTTAATATATTCTTCGTTTGGATTAACACAAAGTGCAACATTTGCTATCAATGTCCAAGGTGTTGTTGTCCATACTAAGAAGTATGTATTTTCTTCATCTTTTTTCTTCATTGGAACTATTACTGTATCAACAGATATTTCTTTATATCCTTGCGCTACTTCATGAGAAGCAAGTCCTGTTCCACATCTTGTACAATATGGAAGTATTTTAGCACCCTCATAGAATAATCCTTCATCAAAGAATTTCTTTAATATCCACCACTCTGTTTCAATATAATTATTATCATATGTTATATATCTATTTTCTAGGTCAATGAATTGTCCCATTTTAGTTGTAAGATCTGCGAAAGCTTTTTCATTTTCCCAAACAGTTTTACGGCATTCTTCATTAAATTCTTTAATTCCGAATTTTTCAATATCAGTTTTATCTTTAAAACCTAATTTCTTTTCTACTTGTACTTCTACTGGTAAGCCATGAGTATCCCAACCTATTTTTCTTAGAACTCTTTCACCCTTCATTGTATGGTATTTACAAAATGCATCTTTTAAGAATTTTGCTACCATATGATGAAGTCCAGGCATACCATTCGCAGTTGCAGGTCCATCATAGAAGACAAAGTCTTTAGTTCTTCCTTCTATACATTTATCTAGAATATCCATTTTTTTCCAATTTTCATTGATTTCATCTTCTACTCTGCTTACTTTTTCTTTTGAAAGTTCTTTAAATATTTCCTTCATAATTCCCTCCTTAAATTAAAAAAACTCGTTCCTTGCAAAAGGACGAGTTACCGTGTTACCACCTTAATTCATAGTTAAACTATGCACTTAAAACTATAACGCGTTACCGTTTTTATCTTATCCATAAAACGCACTTGAAAGTGATCTTAATTAAGCTATCTTTGTCTATTTTCACCATACTAGACTCTCTTTTAAAGAATTACTTAATTACGTCTTTCGCATTTGCTTTCAACATTATTAAATATAGCATAATTATTTTAGTATTTCAATAATTTAGGTTATTTTATTAATCATTCTGCTTAGAAATTAGTCTTTTTGTGAATTCTTTCATCATTACTTTAGTTGTTTCTTTACTTGACTGTATTAGTTCATCATTTCTTTGTTCTACAACTAATAATTCTGGTGTGTTATAACCCATTAAATATAGGTAGTCTTTATCATTAATATGCATTTTGTCTAAGCATAGGAACTCACCTGTATATTTTCCTAAATTTATATTTTCTAAATTTTCCATATGATATTCTCCTTCATGTTAGTTAGAATACCACAAATATTTATATTTAACAAGAATAATTTTTGTTACTAATATACATTATATTAATGGTGATTATATGTATTATGTAAATACTTTCTTTTTATTTTCTATCCTTGGACATTTTATAGAAGACTTCTTTTACGTTACAAAAGATAGTGGAATTTTCTTTGGATGGTGGACTCCTATTTATGGAATTGGTGTTTGTATTGTTATATATTTATATAAACTTGTAAATAAAATATTTAAATTAAATAAAATTTCTAAACCTATTATTGTATTTTTAATTGGTTTTATAATATTATCTTTTATGGAACTTATTAGCGGTATTTTAATAGAAAAGTTATTTAGAGTTACTTTTTGGGATTATAGTAATGGACCCTTTTCAATATTTAGATATACTTCATTAAAAATGTCTTTTATTTGGGGAATATCTTCACTTTTAATTATCTATATAATTAAGCCAATTTTAGATAAATTTATAACAAAAATTCCTAGACCTGTAAGCTATGTTTTAATAACCCTTTTTACAATAGATGCTTTTTTAACATTTAGTCCGTATTTAGTAAAATAAGCTATTATTCTTATAAACAAAAAAAGAGCTTACGCTCTTGATACATATTTTCCATCTGCAGTTGATACAAGAATTCTTTCACCTTCACTAATAAACATTGGAACTTTTATAACCATTCCTGTTTCTAGTTCAGCATCTTTCATTGCAGTTGATGTAGTATTTCCTTTAACACCTGGATCTGATTTAGTTATAAGGTATTCTATTTTATCTGGTAAAATTACTCCTACAACTTCTCCCTCATAGAAAGAGATAATTACTTCTAAGTTTTCTTTTAAGAATTTAGCATTATCTCCAAGTGAAGATTTATTAAGTTCAATTTGGTCATAAGTTTGCATATTCATAAAGTAATATGTATCACCTTGACTATATAAGAATTGCATGTTTTGTTTTTCAACACGTGCAGTTTCTATTTTTACTCCAGCATTAAATGTAATTTCTGTAGTTGCACCAGTTCTTATATTTTTTAATTTAGTTCTAACAAAGGCTGAACCTTTACCTGGTTTAACATGTTGAAATTCTACTACTGTATAGATATTGTTGTCTATTTTAACTGTCATTCCATTTTTTATATCATTTACATTAATCATTGTATATTCTCCCCTTTCTTTTGGGATTGTTTCTTATTTTCGTTTTTTCTTTTTTATTTGAATCTTTTGATTCACTTGTGTTTAATTTTTTTATTGTCGATTCTCTTAGTCTTACATTAGTTATTTTTTCCACTTATAAACTCCCTGAATTTTTATAACTATTTCTTTTCTTTATGTGTTGTATGTTTTTGACATTTTGGACAATATTTGTTTAATTCTAAACGATCAGTTGTATTTTTTACATTCTTGTCTGTACGATAGTTTTCTGAACTACAAACTGTACATACTAGAGTTTTATTTTGTCTATTTCCTACCTTTGCCATTATTATCCCTCCTCGTTTTCTATTGGTATTATACCAGATAATTTGGATTTTGCCAAAAGTTTTTTAACTATTATTGTATATTTCGAAGAATTTATTGGAAATTAGCCTAGTTAAGCGATTATTTAGGTAGCTTCTTCCCCTAGATTTACTGTTTGGATTTACCAAATCTGGAGATGTTACTGTAATACTCATAACAGGATCTTTTGTAGGTGCATACCCAACAAATGCATTTGATAGTGTTTCTGTATCGACTTTACCATCTAAATCTGTATCTAGGAATGATTCACTGGTTCCTGTTTTACCACTACCATCTTTCATATTTCCCATTATATTTTTACCAAGTCCATATTTTATAACTGCCCTTAGACCTTTTTGTACTCTTTCTATGTATTCATCTTTAACATTTACCTTGTTTAGTACAATTGGATCAACTTCATACATTAATTCACCTAGTTCATTATTACTACTACTAGAATAAACACTTTTTAATAAATGGGGTTGATACCTTACTCCGTTTGATGCAAATGTATTAATATATTGAGATAACTGCATTGCGGTATAGGTATCATATTGACCTATCGCAAAGTTAAGTAATAAGTCTGAACTATAGTTTTTTCCTATGTTACCAACACTTTCTACTGGCAAGTCTATTCCTGTTTTTACACCCAAACCAAATTGTTTAAATATATCTCTATATGCATCAAATGATTCTTTTTTTGCTTGCCATTTTCCATTATATGTATAGTTATAACCATCTACCTTCATCGCGGTTTTAAACTGATAAATATTTGAAGAATATGCAAGAGCATCTATATCATTAATTCTTCCTAGAGTCTTCCATGAGCATTTTTTTGGTTTCATATATATTTTAATACAAGAATCATTCATTCTCTCTCCCATCTTTATGGCAGATGTATTGTATCCTACTAACATAGATGCACCCTTAACCACACTCCCCGGGGTCATCGGATTAGTTACTATACCACTAGTAACATCATATACTTTATATTCTTTTCCACTTTTAACTACTTGTTTCCCACTCATCGCAAGTATTTCACCTGTATTTGGTTGTTGTATTACAACATAACTTCTATTATAGTAATCAGTCGCAGGCTCTTTTTTTGCTTTTACAACCTCTTCTTCTAGTATAGCTTCTATTTCTTTTTGAAGCTCTATATCTATTGTTAGTACAATGTCATTACCTCTTTTGCCTTCGGTTTTTAAAACTAGATTGTTATTCTCTAGTTTATAAGTTGCTTTCTCACCCTTTAATATATCTTCATATTGTTTTTCTAGATAACTTACTCCTACTTCATCACTTAACAAATAGCCTTTACTTAAATATTCTTTTTTGTCTTCTGCACTTATTGTTGAAACATTTCCTAAAATAGTTCTAAAAACATCTCCATATGGATAAACTCTTGTCCATTTATATGATACATCAAATCCAGATAATTTATCTTTGTGTTCTGCAATGTATGCCATTTCTTCATCTGTTATGTTTTCTTTTTTTATTATTTTTTCTTGATAAGAATATCCCTTATTCATTAGGTAGTAAATATATGCAGATTCTTTGTCCAAATCATTGTATGAAGATAATTCCTCATCTGTAATTCTATCTAGTTTTATCTTTCTTATTTCTTCCATATTTAATTTTCTATTTTTTAATTTATTCCACTCTTCATCTGTGATTTTTTTATTTGCAAGAGTCTTGTTTTGCTCTATCCAAAACTCTTTAAGATTAATTTTATCTAGTTTAGAGTAATCAACGTCTATTACTTTAGATATTTTATATGCTAGATCTATTTCTTCCTTAGAAGTTATTTTTTTAGGTTTTTTATATAAAATAACTGGAATAGATTTATTATCTACTAATAACTTATGGTTTCTATCATATATTCTTCCTCTAGGTGGAGTATCACCATATACTGTTGAAGAGGTTAAAACCGATAAGTTTTTTGTATATATTTCTTTATCAACTATTATTATTCTAAAGAGATTGATTGCTATAAAGGCAAATGATAATACAACTATCACCTCTAAAAATGTAAATCTTTTATCTTCTATAGATTTATTATTCTTTTTTAATTTATTTTTTCTAAACATATTATTCACCATTATTAGTTTGCCTAATATTTTAAAAGTTATTTCATATAATTTTATAGGAGGAATTTTATGTACGAAATTATAATAAGAGATTATGTAAATAAGTTAACTGAGGATGATATAATTCAATATTCAAAAAGAAAAAATATTAGTTTAAATGATGATGAAGTTAAAGTATTATATTTATATGCGAAAAATTATTGGAGAGAATTTTATAGGGGAAATCCTAATGATTTAATTTTGGAATTAAAAGAAAAATTAAGACCTCAAGTGTTTGATTCTTTATATAAAATTTATACAGATTTAAAAGATAAATTGAATTGATTTATCTTTTTTATTGTAACTTATTAATTAATTATTATTTAAGAAGTTCATTACTAAATCAATTAATATTTCCTTTTCTTTAGGATTAGACTGCGCTATAAGTAGTGTAATTGCAACAAGTGTATTATTATCTATAACTTGTCCATTTTCATTATAAAGAATATTGTAGAATTCTAGAAAATATATAAATAGTGTGGCAGCTATTCTTTTATTACCATCAATAAAAGTATGATTTTTTGTAATTAAATATAAGAAATTAGCTGCTTTTTCCTCTATAGTAGAATATAAATCCTTACCATCAAAAGATTGATATATAGTACCTATAACTTCTTTTAAACCTTCATTTCTTTCTAGTGCAAATAAATTACTATCACTATTAAATTTAAGTTTACCAATTATATTCATACAATCTTCATAGGTAACTTGTTTATCATTTTTAGTCCCCATTGGTTTGGTTATTCTTTTATGATCATAATCGTCAAGTAAACTTAGGGCACTTGAATAGTTATTTATTACTTTAATTATTTCCCAAGCTTCACTACCTTTTAATTCGGCATCCATTCTTCCTGCAATATCTATTAATTTAATTGTTTTTTCAAGATATTCTAATCTTTTTTGATTAACTGCATATCCTTTAATCATATAATCTTTTAAAACTTTTGTTGCCCATTTTCTAAATATAACACCATTTTTAGATTTTACACGATAACCAACACTGATTATCATATCAAGATTATAATAAATTAATTCTCTGGTTTGACTTTTGTCCGATATTGCACCATGTTTAGTGGTATGTGCAAATTTTGCACATACCTCATTTTTATCTAATTCATTATCTTTAAAAATATTGTTTATATGTCTATCAATAACCGTTCTATCCCTGCTAAACAACTCTGCCATTTGCTCTAGTGATAACCATACGGTTTCATCTTTCATATTTACTTCTAATTTTACTTTTTGATTTTCAAATAATATTATTTTGTTTTCTCTCATGTTTTTTTCTCCTTTTCTATTACTTCTATTATAAATATTACATATATATTTATTTTTTCCTAAAAAAGTTCAAAAAAAAAGCACTTTTTAAGTACTTTAGATGTTTTCTAGTTTCTCCTTTAATTCTGGATCAAACTCTTTATTTTTAATCATTTCTATTTCTTCTTTATATGGGGGATATTCTCCTACCCATGGTGTTTCAAGTATTTTTGGAATATCTTCAATTCTTTTATTATAAATAATATTTATTAAAGCATCAAAACCAATGT
>ENA-OOSB01000913-OOSB01000913.1-human-gut-metagenome-genome-assembly--contig:-NODE-913-length-11086-cov-3.471761_pt1 | contig 11086 bp, 8 predicted proteins | sample MGYA00241173_ERZ501204 | MGnify/ENA primary metagenome ERZ501204 (study PRJEB25962, sample SAMEA1965384) | human gut metagenome | biome: human gut; feature: human-associated habitat; material: faeces...
TGGGAAAATGACGGAAGCCATTTATCTCGAAGTGTCTGAGAAGACGGAAGCTGCCAAAAAGGCTGGACGCCGGGTTTCCGTCTCCGGAATGTTGAAATTTTTAGGTGTCTCTCGCTCAGGATATCTTGCATGGCTCCACCACGTACCTTCTGATACAGAAAAACGTCGTAAAGCTGTAAAAGCAAAAATACAGGATATTTATGATGATTCCAAGCAGAACTACGGTGCTCCGAAAATCACTGTAGAACTTCGAAAAACTGGTGAAGTCATTTCGGAAAGAACCGTTGGTACATATATGCGCCAAATGGGAATCCGTGCTCAGTGGAGCAAACCATGGACCATCACCACAAAAGATTCTGATTTCAGCACAGAATTACAAAATATCCTTGATGAACAGTTTAATCCTGACCGCCCGAATGCTGTCTGGTGTTCGGATATCACCTACATCTGGACAATAGACGGATTTGTCTATCTGACCAGTATTATGGATTTATTTTCCAGAAAAATCATAGCCTGGACACTTTCAGAAACACTGGAAGTATCCTGCGTGATTGATACTATAAACAAAGCCAAAGCTCGCCGAAATATTGATCAACCATTAATTATCCATTCGGATCGTGGCAGCCAATATGTTGCAAAGGAATATAAAAAAGCAACCGAAAATATGCAGCGTAGCTACTCGAAGAAAGCTTTTCCGTGGGATAATGCATGCATTGAATCCTTTCATTCTGTTATCAAACGTGAATGGCTCAATCGCTTTAAAATCCGTGATTATAAGCAAGCATACCAGTTGATTTTTGAATATCTGGAAGCTTTCTACAATACGAAACGAATTCATAGCCATTGCAACTATATGTCGCCAAACGAATTCGAACAAGTGTATGAAAGAACGAACACTGAGGCTGAGCTTCTGGCAGGTTAAAATGGGGAGAAATTTCTCATTTTAACTTGTACTAAATCTTGACATAGGACCAAAGAAAGGATACTCTAGAAAAGAGATGTGGGCACCACCAGATGATGTCGCTTCGCCGGGAAGAGCTAATTCAAAAGGACAAAGTTGTTTGTACTTGTGTAGTCATAAGAAAACAACAGTGAAAGAAATTAGGGCACACGCATTTGACTATGTTACTATTGCAACGTTCAAACTCAATCGCAATATGAGGGTATTAGATTTAAGTTCAATTGTTCACAGCTCGCCTTTTTATACTGAAAATGATAAAGTGGCGTATTTGGTGAATGAAAGTACGTTACGGCAAATTCAAAATGATTTGGCTAAACCTATGAGTAGATTAGATAGTGATTTAGATTATTTACCAACACAATATATAAGCGATTTTGCAAAATTTTTAGGATATGATGGAGTAAAGTATTTTAGTACATTTGACAGGACATCATATAATGTTGCTCTCTTTGATTCTTCTGCTTGTGATTGTACATACCATAGAAATTTCTTGATTGGTGATTTGGAATACAAAATGACAGCAGTTTAGCTGTAGAAGATAGTCTATGCTCATATGATGTTGTTTCAATACACAATAGCAGTAGATTAGAAAAATGAACTCGAAAAAGAGTTCATACAAAGCAATTGTTATTTTCCCCCAGCAAAAAAGAATATGAAAATCAAATTTGAAATGGAATCAAGTTTAATAAATTTCCCAATAGCCAGGCTGGGAGAGAAACTTTAAGAAAGGGTTTATATGGAATCCTTGTTGTAGTAATTAAATTTCAAATAGGATATGATGAGGGATTGTTTTATCCTTCATGCAAAGTATGTAGATAAAAGTCTTTCTGGTATAAAAGCAGTATAGATATTATCATATTTAGACTGATATAATACAGATAAGAATCATAATTTGCTTTGAATTATGCTAATGATTTAGACGTAAAAGTTGATGTTGGATTTTGTGTTTGAAATGACTTATTATCCGGAAGATATAAGTGTTTGATAAATAATATTGGGAGGAAGTTATATGGCTAAACAGTTACGTAACTATAATTATAAAGATAAAAATGTTATTATCTCATTATTTAACGAGAGTCAATCTCATTATAAAAAATATAAAGAGCTATTAGATGGAAATTCCATTGAAGCGCAAAAAGAACTAAATACAGCTGGAAATAAGATTCAGCAATCATATGAATTGGGATTAAAATGTTACTTAAACAGAAAATATAACGAACTATATAATTCAGGCAACATAAGATGGCAGGAGTATAGATGCCTGACATCCATCATAGAAAATGGACGTCAACTTAGTGGAGCGATGGTTGATGTAAAGTATTTAGTAAGTCAGATGAGTATTTATGCAGTACCAAGAATGCAAGATACCGATATTGATTTTGAATTGATAAAACGAAATACGAAGCCAATATACAATGATAATAAGCACATTGGTAATGATGTAAATGTGAATTATTTTGAGGAATCGTATGCCGAAATACGAAAATTTATTTTAACGTATATTGACGCTAATCCACCAATTAATATAATTCAATCCTCAGAATATATGAATTTGCAGGAAGCTTGTGATTTTTGGGGAGATACTACCAAATATAATTATTGCTTAATTTGTGGTAAAACAAATTTGGATGATTCAGCGAGAAAGCGTCTTATATATATTAACTGGTCATTGATAATTGACTTCGATGAAGAAACACAGAATGATGGATTGTATAAATCTTATGTGACCGAATATGGAGTTCAGCCAAATTCATTCGATGTAACTAATCCAAGGAATACAATATTTAATAATGCTACAAAAAAACCATATTGGTTTTTTGCAAATGGATTAAGTTGTGTTTCAGAATCTTTGGTCGACACGGATAGACGTTGGAATCAAAAATATGGGGCAATAGTTAATGATATACTTTGTAATTATAGAGAAGCATTCTCGAAACCTTTAAAAGTAGTCATTTTGAATGGTCCAGCAAAAAGAGTTGATAGAATACTTACAGCACTAGACGCTATTTATGAAGATGCACTGAGATTGTATTTGCTGTCTACAGAAGTACAGTTTGAGGGAATTAAAGAGGATTATAAGGCAATATTAGATATGTTTCCATTATCTGAGTATGAATTTTCACAGGGGATTAATAATTTTGCTTCTCTGTTCCACAGAAATAGTACTCACCAAGGATTCCAGGTGTGCGGAAGGGAGGGGAAAGTTGATATTAATTTAGAAGATTTTTCGTGTTTTGAAATTCCATTCTTAGGAATAGCTGATGTTGAGGAGACAGAAGATGCCAAAAGTAGTGAGATATTTTATCAGGGTGGTAGAAATCTTAGCTGGTATGGAGCACAGAATGGATTTGCAATTAATCGAATCACTCAATATCGAAAATATAGGAGAGATATTCAAAACGCTTGTAATGAAACGACTAGTAAAATTATAAGATTGTATCATGACCCAGGAGCAGGAGGGACTACTCTTTCAAGATGCTTGGCATACGATTTTAGTAAAGAGATGCCAGTATTAGTTTTAACTTCTTACAATGAAAGGATTACACCTACACAAGCAATAAATTTTTATAAAAAAGTTGGAATATCAGTTTTGATTGTTGTTGAGAGTTCTGTTATAAGCGATGATGAATTGCAACGTTTTAATGGTGAACTTATGGCAAATGCGATTCCGCATGTTTTTCTTTATGTTAGCCGAATTAAGAAGAAATATGATTCATCGGACGATGCTTTGAGGTATTTAAAAGATGACGAATTTAAGGAAATGTATGAAAAATTAGAACCTTATTTGCAAGAAAAAAGAAAAACAGAAGTTTTAAAATTATTACAACATCCAAAAGAAAGATATCCCTTCTTTATGTCGATGTATACATTTGATGAGGATTTTAAAGGAGTTGATCAGTATATAAATCATTTTATTATTGATTCATCAAGTGATGATCGGACTAAACTGGAATATATATCTTTAGTAGATTGGTTTGCTAATAGGTCCTTGGACATAAGTTTTTTGAACACTTATACGAGTGAAAATGAAATATTTGACAATGCGGCAAATGATAATCTTGTTGTTTTTGATAATAAAGGGCATAACACTTATGTGAAAATGAGACATCCACGATTTGCTGAATCAATAATAGAGAGAAGAATACATGGAGATGGAAATCTGTTAGTTAAAGCGGATAATTTGTCTCGATTACTAAGAGAGTTTATTAGATATTCTAAAATGAACATTATGTATGATTTAGACTCTACTATTGATGTATTAAAAAATTTATTAATATTAAGGGATACAGAGAGCATGGTAAAAAGTAGGTTTGCTCCTGTAATAGAATACATTAAAGATTTGATTCCTGAGAATGTGGATGATAATGCAAAATATAATTGCATTGGACTTGTTTTCAAAGAACTTGTTGAAGTTTATCCAGATGAACCTCACTTTAGAGCGCATTTATCTAGATATTATTCTCATATAGAAAAAAATTATGAGAAAGGTATTGGTGAGGCAAGAAAAGCTGTAAATATGGCAGAACAGCAAGGGGAACATGATTCTTTACTATATCATATATATGGCATGAGTATTCGCAAGTTTGTAGAGCAAAAACTATATGAAGAAGCGAAGGAATGTAAACAATTTAATGAATCTAAACTATTAGAAGAAAAACTAATAGAAATTAAAAATTATTTGTCACTTGCAAGTGAACAATTTGAAAAGGTAAGGAGTACAAATAATAAAATTGCTGGATATGTTTCTGATATCGAAATGTGTATAGCTGTAGTGGATTTTGGTAAAGAATTATATAATAAGTCAACAGAAGCATTTGTAGCTCAGTATAAAGAATCTTGGATGATGACATATTATGATAGAGCATTAACTCTTTTAGAAGGGTTTAGAACAATTCAAGTTGAAGAAGACACAGAGTTTTATAAGGTGCGATTACAGACAAGATGTGTGGATTCTCTCCAAGATATGATTTACGGAATAGAAGCAACTGTTGACATGTGGAAATCATATTTGGATAAGGCTGAGGAGATGCAAAAACCAGTTGTTAGAAGATTTATTGCTAGGGCAAAAGAGAAAGAGTGTTTGCAGAATAATAATATTAATAAAGAAGAAATCAAAGAAATATTAAATTTGATGGAACAAAATATAATTCAAGAGCCAAATAATGGTGCTAATATTCGTATTTGGTTCAATGCATTGAGAAAGCTAGATGATGAAAATGCAGATATTCTACTTGATGATGCTTTACAAAAGCTAGCCACATGGAAACAAATTGGTGATAATTTGGAAGCATATTATTATTATTTTGTTCTTATGTGTATTAAGGCTATTGAGGGATCTTCTAGGGCTGAGGCTGTTATTCCTGAACTACAAGAAGAACTAAAGACAAAAACAGCACATATGCCGAATAATAGAGTAATATATGAATGGCTTGGAGCTGGAAAAGGAATCAATAGATTAATGAATTCATATGAACAAGTGGACGGTAAATATCATAAAAAATCGTTGGAAGTAATTGAAAAGGAAGCATATTATTTAGAAGGAAGAATTACAAAATATAAATCTGATAGAAGTGCACAGATTAGAGCTTATAATATGGAAGTATTCTTTTCGCCTTCTGGGCAAAATAGTCAGTCAACACCTGAAGATGTAAATAAGAAGGTAAAGTTTATTTTAGGCTTTAGTTATGACGGGCTTAGAGCCTTAAATAGAAGCGTTCAGATAATAAATAGTACTCAGGAGGAAAGTGTAGAAGAGGGTTTGATAGGAAAACACGTTCGCTGTTCGGTTATTGGTCCAGATAATGCAGGAAATTATTTAAAGGTAAAACTTTTGGATTATAGGAATATTTTTGGAAGTATTCACAGTAGCGAACTTCCAGATGGAAAGAACGTTTATGACTATGAAAATCAAGACGTGTTCTATGCTGAAGTGATTGGTGAAAAATTTGTCGAACGAGAAAGTAAAAATTATTATCAGTTAACACTTAGAGAGCAAGAACTGTCTGAATGGCAAAAGAAATTATTGGAAGCAACAAAAGGAAAAATGTAGTTAATTGGGAGAATGTGTGTCAGTTGAGGGATAGAATTAACTGGCATGTTCCCCGAATTTGTGGTGGGTACAATTTGGGTACAGTAGTTTTGGAACCACATTAAAAAGATGCAAAACCGTATCAAAATGATACGGTTTTGCAACGTAATAACAGCAGATTTATATGAAAAATCAAACCAGAAAAAGAGTTTGAATGTAAGCGCCTAGTTTTAGGGTGGATTTAAAATCATCACAAAATTTGCCATGATTATAGATGATAGATGCCAGCATTTTACTACAGTATCGGTGCTAGATACTATAAATGCGAGCGTTTTACTATAACTATGGAGGTTTCCTGTATGAAAACGCAAAGACGCACAGCAGACGAACAATACCAACTTATCATGGAATGCCGCAGCAGCGGTCTTAGTGACTACCAATGGTGTACAGAACATAACATCAATCCCGGCACCTTTTACAACTGGGTTAAAAGACTGAGAAAAAAGGCTTGTTATGATATCCCTTCTGCCACAGGACGCGGCGATTATAAGCCATCCCTTAAACAGGATGTTGTAAAACTTGAGGTGATACCTGATCATCAAAACTCGGTCATTCCAACTGTCGAAAACACAATACTTCCGCTGGAAGAACCCTGCCCCGCCATCGAGGTCATGCTCGGGACTGTTTCAATAAAAATTTCAAATGATGTTGACCCGAAGCTGCTGTCACAGATCCTTAAAGCTGTGACAGAAACATGTTAGGGGACATCACTGTCGCAGACGAGATTTATGTGATCTGTGGTTATACAGATATGCGCAAGTCCATTGATGGATTATGCGCTGTCGTAAAAGACCAGCTGAATATGAACCCTTCCAGACCAAATGCAATCTATCTCTTCTGTGGCAGACGTAGTGATCGAATAAAAGTGCTTCTTCATGAACGTGAAGGATTTGTACTTTTATATAAGCGGCTTGATGCCAACGTAGGAAAATACCGTTGGCCGCGCAACCGTAATGAGGTAAAACCCATTACATGGAGGCAGTTTGACTGGCTTATGTCAGGTCTTGAAATTGAGCAGCCAAAGGCGATAAAAAGTATTGGAAATGCTTGATTTTTTGGTTTTTTTTGCTTGTTTCATGGTATAATTGAACCATAGAAAAGGAGCGAAAAAACAATGCCTTCAGGAGTAAGAGATATCCAGCTCTTAGAGCTTAAGGATACGATTTCACAACTAAATAATACAATCAGCACTCAGAACGAGCTTATCCGTTCCCTGCAGGAAATGCTGCAGGAACGTGATGCCAAAGACTGCGAAAAGGATCAATTGATTGCTAATCTTCAGGCACAGTTGGACTACTTGAAGACCAAACTTTTTGGCTCCACCAGTGAGATCCGGCATGAACAGCTCCCAGGACAGTTGGATCTGTTCCACCTGCAGACGGAGGATGAACCGGAACCGGTGCCCCTTGAGGTGGAATACATTGAGGTAAAAGCACACAAGAAGGCCCGTAAATCGAAAGCTGCTTATGATGAGGTCTTTGCTGATCTTCCGACAGAGAATGTTTATGTAGATACTCTTACGGAAGAACAGAAAACGTGTGATGTTTGTGGAACAATGATGATTCCTATCGGACACGAACTCATCCGGACAGAACTGCGTTATACAGAGCCAAAGCTGGAGCGTATTGATTATTATGCGACTACCTATGAGTGTCCACAATGCAAGGAAACGGAAGATCCCCAGTTCATCAAGGACGAAGGAACTCCTGCACTGATTCCGGGGAGTTATGCATCTTCCGGTCTTGCGGCACATGTGATGTATTATAAATATGTCATGTCCATGCCCTTATACCGTCAGGAGAAGGACTTTGAACATCTTGGGGTAAAGATCAGCCGTACGACCATGGCCAGTTGGATCATCTACTGCGCAGAGAATTACTTGCTGCCAATGTATGAATATCTGCACCGGAAACTGTTGAGACGCAGATATCTGATGGCAGATGAGACTCCGATCCAGGTATTAAAGGAAGAAGGCCGCAGACCACAGAGTAAATCTTATGTCTGGCTGGTACGCACTGGTGACGATGGTGAGCTTCCTATCATCCTTTATAATTACACTCCGACCAGAGCCGGCAGTAATGCCGCTGCTTTTCTGACAGGTGCAGATCCTGGATACTATCTAATGGTTGATGGTTATAAAGGATACAACAAAGTGCCTGAGGCACAGCGTTGTTGCTGCTGGGCCCACATACGACGCTATTGGCTGCGGGCAATACCCAAAGGCCACGAAAAGGATTATACACATCCGGCAGTCCAGGGATTGCTATACTGTAATAAGCTGTTTGAGTATGAACGGTCTTATCGAGAAAAAGGATTATCGCCCAAACAGATTTATAATCGCCGTCTGAAGGATCAAAAACCTGTCATAGAGGCTTTTTTGTCGTGGCTTGACCAGTTGCATCCGGAATCCGGAGACAGGCTGATCAATGCAATCAACTATTCCAATGGTTGTCGTCCGTTCATGATGAACTATCTGAAAGATGGTGCATGCAGCCTGAGTAATAATCTCAGTGAGAACAGCATTCGACCCTTGGTAGTTGGCCGTAAGAACTGGCTTTTCTGTGATACACCAGCCGGAGCAGATGCCAGTATGAAAATCTATTCTATGATAGAAACGGCAAAAGCCAATGAACTTGATCCACTTAAATATCTGAGCTTCCTTCTGGAGCATCGTCCCAGTGCTGAAATGTCAGACGAGGAATTGGAACAATTTGCCCCGTGGAGTGAATTGACTCAGAAAACTTGTAAATAAAATGTAGTGAAATACTCGCATGTCTGGCATCCTGGCGCAGGGTGTCAGATTTCATTTATAGGGTACACCCTAAAACTATGCGCTTACGCAACAACTGTGTGAGATATTGCAGATCAATGTGAATGAGCTTTTGTCCGGAGAGCGTTTATCTGGTGATGATTATCCCAGGAAAGCGGAGGAGACAATCATGGCTTTAATGAAAGATAATGAGACAAACAAAAAGAAAAATATAAGAGATATGATCATAGGTATTGTACTGGCGGTTGCAGCATTTGCATTTATGTTTGCAATGACCCAGAGCGGGAACCCGACGTATTATGTGGATATGGGAAGTTTCGCGGTTGTTGTGCTGCTTTCCGGTGTAGCAGTGCTTCTTTCCGGGAAAAGGAATCAGGTCGGAGTTTTAAAAGTATTAAAGGAAGTTCTGGCCCCGGTTGGCATGGTGGGCACATTGATCAGCTTTGTTATGATCATGGCGACTGCGAGTGATTATAGCGCGGTGTATCATAACCTTTCGGTGTGCGCATTAAGTGTGCTGTATGCGGTCATTGCGAAGATCGTTGTTGTTATCATGCTGGAAAAGAGACAGTAGGCATGCGGTAAGGATATTTGAAATAATTGATATGGTTAAAAAGCATCTGTCAAGGTGAGGTGGCTGGGGTGACCCACAAAGGCAGATGTTTTTTTGTCATGGCGACGAGGCTTGCGTTGAGGAAAGAGTCTGTTATACTTAATCTTAGGTATAAAAACAGGTTACAGAGAAATTTGTTGCAAAGTATAAAGTAAAGACAAGGAAGTGAAAAAATGGCGGTACCTAAGTATTATGAGATGTATCGATCTTTTTTAAAGGTGCTTATGGATGGAAACATTCACTCGATGAAAGAGGAAAAACAACAGGTAATAGATGATTTCCATTTAACAGTAGAGGAGACGGCAGAGCTTTTGCCAAGTGGCAGACAGGCGATTTTCGACAATAGAATCGGATGGTGCAGAACATATCTCAAAAAAGCACAACTTATTGAAAGCCCGGCAAGAGGACAATATAGGATAACGGAATCAGGGATAAAAACCTATAAGGAGAATGAAGTTATAGATAATAACGTGTTAAGACAGTTTCAGTCTTTTCTTGATTTTACAGGTGGAGAGGCACAGGGGAATACGATGACGGAAGTGGCTGCGGATCATGATGAAACACCGCAGGAGACACTGGATCGTGTATACAGGGAACTGAACCAGTCTTTGGCAAATGATCTGTTAGCGGAAATCTGTGAGATGAATCCGTATCGCTTCGAAAGATTAGTAGTAGAATTACTGATAAAAATGGGATACGGACGTCTGCAATATGAGAGCCATGCAACAAAAAAATCAGGAGATGAGGGAATTGATGGCATAGTAACAGCGGATAAGCTTGGATTTGATTCAATATATATTCAGGCAAAGCGTTTCCGGGAAACTCCGGTGGGAAGACCGGATATACAGAAATTTGTAGGTGCACTGGCAGGACAGGGCGCGCAGAAAGGGATTTTTATCACGACTTCGACTTATACAAAAGAAGCGATTTCCTTTGTGGAGAAGAACTTAAATTACAAACTGGTACTGATCGATGGAACCCGTCTGGCGGAATTAATGATAGAATATGAACTTGGTGTTTCCACCCAGTATACCTATCGGATCAAACAGCTCGACAGTGACTATTTTTCAGAAGAATATTACTAAGGAGGCGTATGCGATGAAGCTGTTGATGAAACAACGTGTTTTTTCGTGGTCAGACACTTACGATGTCTATGATGAGAATGGCAATCCGAAATATTTTGTCAAAAACGAGATCTTTTCTCTGCTTCACAGAATTCATGTCAGCGATATGCAGGGCAATGAGATCGGAATGATAAAACAGAATTTTACACTGTTCATACCGCGCTTTGAGGTAGAAATAGGTGGAAGACCATATGGCGCGATTGAGAAGCAGTTCACTTTTTTCAAACCAAAGTATGATCTCAATTACAATGGATGGCGCTGTGAAGGGGATTTTATGGCGTGGAATTATGATGTGTATTCGGGCTGCAGCGCGGTTGTACACATATCAAAGAAGCTTCTCCGCTGGGGTGATACCTATGTGATCGATATTTTAAATCCGGCGGATGAGATCATGGCGTTGATGCTTGTCATCGCGATCGATGCAGCAAACTGCTCGCAGAATAAGAATGGCTGACCTGCATCAAAGTATGGAAAATAGCCATCAATCACTCTGAAATCTTGACAAATGTTCATACGGGAGAATCTGTCT
>ENA-OOSB01000918-OOSB01000918.1-human-gut-metagenome-genome-assembly--contig:-NODE-918-length-11046-cov-3.395323_pt1 | contig 11046 bp, 10 predicted proteins | sample MGYA00241173_ERZ501204 | MGnify/ENA primary metagenome ERZ501204 (study PRJEB25962, sample SAMEA1965384) | human gut metagenome | biome: human gut; feature: human-associated habitat; material: faeces...
TGTTCACCTCCCTTCGCTCCTAATCTATCACAATAAAAATTAGAAAGCAAAAAGGGAAAAATGCAAATTAGACATGTTTTACCCTGCCAATTCAACAAATTGAAGGAGCAATTTAATAAATCTTCTTATTAAACATACTGGAAAATACAAAATCTCCTTTCTAGAGTAGAAATTTGACTTTTTTTTCATTTTCATGTTAATAAAAATGATGTATAATAGTGTTAGTTTGGTAGGTGGGAAGAATGGATATTACTTTTGCTTCTAAAGAAGAACTTTATAAAAGAGTTAAACCAGCATTACGGACTAAGAAAAATGAATTTAAAAAGCTAGGTTATTCTTATATAAAAGAAACAGACATTTGGAACTTTCTAATAAAAAAGAAATGGAAGAATGGCAATCAACTTTGTCTTGCTGATATTGTTAGTGATATTATGCATGTTCAAAAAGAAGAAGTAGATGAATATCTAAAATTAATGCATCAACAAACAAACGACAACAACAATTTAGAAATATTATGAGGTGTGAGAAATGAAAAAAAAGAAAAAACAAATGATTGGCAAACTATTATGGATTTTTATTATCACAGCATTAGTTTCTGCCTTTTTTAAGCCTCTATTTCAAGATTTGAAATTTGGTCTTGATTTACAAGGAGGATTTGAAATACTTTATCAAGTTAGTCCGATTGATGGAAGTAAAATGACAAAAGAAAAATTAAATGCAACTTATAAAAGTATGCTAAAAAGAATTGATTCACTAGGAGTAAGTGAACCAGAAATAGTCTTAGAAGGTAACGATAAGATTAGAGTTAAACTAGCTGGGGTAACCAACCAAGAAGATGCTAGATCAAAGTTATCAACTGTCGCTAATTTGACATTTAGAGATTCAAACAATAATCTACTAATGACAAGTGATGTCTTAAAAGCAGGGGGAGCTAAAGTAGGACAAGACCAAAGTGGAAAACCAGCTGTCGCTCTTAGTGTTAGAGATAAAGATACTTTCTATAAAGTAACTAATAAAGTAAAAGATATGAGTGATAATGTAATAGTTATTTGGTTAGACTTTGATGATAGCAAAGATAGTTACTCAAGTGAATCATCATCATGTGGAACTAGTGATAGTCACTGTTTATCAGCTGCTAAAGTATCGCAAGCCTTTGCAAGTGATGTAATTATTCAAGGTAATTTTACAGAAGATGAAGTACAAAACTTAGTAGACCTAATAAATTCTGGAAGTCTACCAACCAAATTAACTGAATTATCAAGTAAAACAGTAGGAGCATCATTTGGAGATGCCACTTTGCAGAAAACTTTAATAGCAGGAGTTATTGGTATAGCTTTAATTATCTTCCTATTATTAGTTTTATATCATTTCTGTGGTATTTTATCAGCAGTATCTATTATCCTATATACATTCTTTGTCTTTGGAACATTTTGGTTAGTAGGAGGAGTATTAACTCTACCTGGAATTGCCGCTTTAATACTAGGTATTGGTATGGCAATTGATGCTAATGTATTATTATATGAAAGAGTAAAAGAAGAACTTAAAAAAGGAAAAAGTTTACCACTAGCCTTTAAGATGGGTAGTAAATCAAGCTTCAAAACAATAGTAGATTCAAACCTTACGACTTTATTAGTAGCTATTATTATGTTTGTCTTTGGGGAAAGTAGTGTTAAAGGATTTGCTACTATGTTAATTATCAATATAGCAGTTACTATGGTAACTATGGTAGCAATAACAAGAACATTGATGAAAACCTTTATTAATACTGGCTACTTCAATGATAAAATAAGCTTCTTCCTAAATGTTAAAGAAGAAAAAGAAAATAAAAAAGCTAAGAAACCACTACTAGATTATTCTAAATACTTTGCAATTTTCTCAAGTATCATCTTCCTAGTCGGAGTAATATTTACAGCTACTAAAGGATTAGCTCTTGGAATAGATTATCAAGCAGGTAGTGATATTAGTCTAGTAACTGAGAAGAAATTATCAAGTAAAGAATTAACAAAAGATTTAAAAGAATTAAAATTAACAAAAGTAGAAATAGAAAGACGAGATAAAGAAGCAGATCTTAGAGTTAAAGATATCTTAAAGAAAGATAAAGTAGAAGAAGTAAAAAGCTACTTTGAAAATAAATATAAAGCTAATGTAGATATTGGTGTAGTAAGTAATGTTGTTAAACAAGAACTAATTAAAAATGCTATCTTTGCTATACTAGTTTCTTTAGTAGGTATCATTATCTACATAAGTATAAGATTCCATATAAGCTTTGGTATTTGCTCTGTTTTATGTCTACTACATGATGTTTTATTAATGACATCATTCATGGCTATTTCAAGAGTAGAAGTTGACTCAATGTTTATAGCAGCAGTCCTTGCTATTATTGGTTATTCAATAAATAATACAATTGTTGTATTTGACCGTATAAGAGAAAACCTTAATGGTAAAAATATAAGTAAATTAACTGATAAAGAAATTACTGATGTAGCAAATATCAGTATGAAACAAACAGCTTTAAGATCTATTTATACATCACTTACTACTATCATACCAGTTATTGCCCTAATTATTCTTGGTAGTAGAGAAGTATTATCATTTAATCTTGCTATGACAGTAGGACTTATTGCTGGTACTTATTCATCACTATTTATTGCTCCACTATTATGGACTAAGTTTGCCAAACTTGGTTATGGTAAAAAGAAAAAAGTATATAGTGAGAAAACAGAAAAGACTATAACAGGAATAAATGATTAATAAATAAAATAAAGGGAGGTAATATTATGGCTCATAAGAAAGATATGGTTAAAATAGATGATCTTTTAGAAAAACTAGACTATATGAAGGAAGGTAAAGATAAGATAATGGAAGCTTATCAGTATGCCTTAAAGAAACATGATGGACAATATCGTAAGAGTGGAGAGCCTTATATTATTCACCCTTTAAATGTTGCTATTATTCTAACTAGTGTTTATGCTGATAGTGATAGTATAATAGCTGCTCTTTTGCATGATGTAGTAGAAGATACTGATGCAACCCTAGATGAAGTTGAAGAAATGTTTGGACCAGTTGTTAGAAAACTAGTAGATGGTGTTACGAAACTAGGTCGTATTCATTTCTCAACTGATAATGAGTATTTAACTAACTACTATAAAAAGATAATAGTAGGAATGAGTGAAGACGTTAGAGTAATTATTATAAAACTAGCAGATCGTCTTCATAATATGCGAACTCTTTGGGCTATACCAGAAGAAAAACAAAAGAAGAAAGCTAAAGAAACACTAGAAATATTTGCTCCTTTAGCTCATCACTTAGGAATTCATAAGATAAAGTCAGAACTAGAAGACTTATCACTTCGTTATTTAAAACCAGTAGTGTTCTATGATATTGCCGAAAAATTAAATAAAACAAAAGTAGAACGTGATCGAACAGTCGGTCTTATGATGAGTGAAGTTACTAACTTGCTTAATGAACATCATATTCCTCATGAAATAAAAGGAAGAGCGAAAAGTATCTATAGTATTTATAATAAACTAGATAAAGGTAAGAAATTTAGTGATATCTATGATTTACTAGCTCTTCGTATTTTAGTTGATACAGAGCAAGATTGTTACTTATCACTTGGTATAATCCATTCAAAGTTTCGTCCTTTACCTAAGAGATTTAAAGACTATATCGCTATGCCAAAACCTAATATGTATCAATCACTACATACTACCGTTTTTGGTATAGATGGTTATTTATTTGAAATTCAAATTAGAACTTATCAAATGGATGAAGTAGCAGAAAATGGTATCGCTTCCCACTGGGCTTATAAAGAACATAAAGATGCTTCTAAACTAATGCAAAATACAACGGAACAGAAATTACAATTCTTTAAGACAATTATTGAACTTTCTCAAGATAAAATGACTAGTGAAGACTTTGTTAATAGTGTCAAAGATGAAGTGTTAAATAACAACATCTATGTTTTTACTCCTAAAGGAGATGTAATGGAACTACCTAAGGGAGCAACCCCACTAGACTTTGCCTATAAAGTACACTCTAAAGTAGGAGAGACAACAGTAGGAGCGATAGTTAATGGACAAATAGTACCACTTGACTATCAACTAAAAAATAATGATATTGTAAAGATTAATACAAATAAAAGTGCACATCCTTCTAAAGAATGGTTAAAAATAGTAAAAAGTACCCAAGCTAGAAATAAAATTAGATCATACTTTACTAAGAGTGAGAAAGAATTATTTGTGGAACGTGGTAAGTATTCCCTAGAAAAAGAATTAAGAAAGAAAAAGTATAGTATTCAAGAATTTATGAAAGATGAGAATATTAATACAGTCTTAGAAACATTAAAAGTAGGTAACTTAGAAGAATTATACTTAGAAATTGGTAATGGTAAGTATAGTCCAACCACAGTAATTAGAATTATATTTAAAGAAGAGGAAGAAGAAAAAGAGAAAGAAGAAGTTAAAGTAAAGAAAATAGATAAAGAGACATCATCAGATATAATAGTAGCAGGAATAGATAATATTAAAGTAAGTTTAGCTTCTTGTTGTGACCCAGTTTATGGAGACTCTATTGTAGGTTATATTACTAAAGGAAATGGTATAAGTATTCATAGAGCTACTTGTCCTAATCTTTTAAGAATGGATGATAGATTAGTATCTGTTAGTTGGAGTAATAATCCTGCTAGTAAGTATTCAGTAGACCTTGTTATCTATAGTAATACCAGTGATAATAATCTAGCAGATATAATTGCTACTACTAGTAAAATAGATGCTAATATAAATGGTGTTAAGATAATTGATAGAGGTAGTAATACTGTTTATGAAATGGCTTGCTTTGTAAAGAACTTAGAACACTTAGAGAAAGTACTAGTAGAACTTAATAAGAAACCATATATTAATAATATAGAAAGGTTAATGCAGTAGATGAGAGTATTAATTCAAAGATGTAAGAATGGATTTTGTGATGTTGATGGGAAAAGAGTAGGAAGTATTGATAAAGGATTAGTCTTATTAGTCGGTTTTACTGATGGAGATAGTAAAGAGACTATTGACTGGATGGTTAATAAGATTTGTAACTTAAGAATCTTCCCTGATAAAGATGGAGTTATGAATCTTTCTATTCTAGATGTAGCAGAAAAAGTCTTATCAATATCTCAGTTTACCTTATATGCTGATACTAAAAAAGGTAATAGACCTAGTTATATCAAAGCGATGAATGGAGCAAAAGCTAAACTACTATATGACTGCTTTAATAAAAAACTAAGAGAAAAAGTATCAGTAGAGACTGGGGAGTTTGGAAAGAACATGGAAATAGGTCTAGTTAATATGGGACCTACTACAATTTTATTAGAAAGGTGATTATATGTATAAGAATAAAATTAATTATAAATTATTAAATTTCTTAATCTTAATGGGACTTTTATATATTTGTGTAACTAATATTGGTACTTGGTTTCAAATAATTAGTAAAGTAGTAAGTGTTTGTTTTCCCTTTATAATTGCTTTTGCTATTGCTTATGCTTTATATCCATTAGAAAAAAATTAGAAGAAAAAGGAGTAAGGAAAAGTATTGCTATTACTTTCTTAGTTATTATCTCTTTATTAATTATCTTTGGCTTAATAGCTATAACCTTACCCTTAGTTTATCAACAGTTAATATCTTTTGCTTCTAGTTTTGGAACAGTAGTAGATGAAGTATCTAGAAAATTTAACTTAAACTTATCTAGTTTTGAAAATACATTATCAACATCACTTAATCAAATAATTGGTAGTTTAGGTAATATCTTACAAAAAGGTACTATTGATGTAGTAGGTAAAACAGTATCTATCTTAGGTCAATCAGTTATTGTCTTAGTAGTTACTATTTATTTCCTAGCTTATATGGATAAAATAAGAGGAACGGTTAAAAGATTTCTAAAGAGTTTAGAAAATAGAAGTTATGCTTATGTAAAAGCTCTTGATATAGAAATAAGTAACTATCTAAAAGGTTTAGGCTTATTTATGGTTATTCAGTTTTTTGAATACTCTATCGTCTTCCTTATTGCAGGACACCCTAACTGGTTATTATTTGGTATTCTAGCTTGTCTTACTACTGTTATTCCATACTTTGGTGGATTAATTACTAATATCTTAGCTTTAATAACTGCCTCTGCTATTAGTAGTAAAGTATTCTTTGCTACCTTAATCGTTTGTTTAATTTTCCCACAATTAGATGGTTATTTAATCTCTCCTAAAGTATATGGTAAGACTAATAATATTAATCCGTTAGTAACTATCATGGTAGTATCAGTAGGAGGAACGCTTGGTGGTATGCTTGGTATAATAATCGCTCTTCCTATTTATATATTAATATCAAGTAGTTATCGCTTCTTCAAAAAAGATATAGAACGCGGAGTTAGAAAGGTAAAGGAACAGATAAAATGATAAACTTTAATAAAGTAGAACTAACAGAAAAAGATAAAGCTACATTTCTAACCCATAGAGGAACTATGCATGCTGATGAAGTTTTCTCTACCGCTTTCTTATCTTTTTTGTTTAATGTAAAACTAGCAAGAGTAGGGGAAATTACTAAAGAAGATAGAGAAAGAGATGTTATTATCTATGATATCGGTTATGGTAAGTTTGATCATCATCAAGAAGATGCGAAAGTTAGAGAAAATGGGATTAAGTATGCTTCTTTTGGACTTTTATTTGACTATTATGCAAAAGATTTATTAGAAAGTCTTGGAGTAGAAGATATAGATACTGTAAAAAAAGCGATAGAACAAGATTTTATCATTGGAATAGATGCTATTGATAATGGTGTTTTCCCATCAATTGATGCTCCATATAAAGTAAAAACAACCTCTGATTTAATAAAACTATTTAATCCATCATATAAAAGTGGACAAGATGAAAATGAACAATTCTTAAAAGCAGTTGATGTTGCTAGAATAATATTATCTTTAGAAATAGAGAGAATAATTGGTAAAGAAAAAGCTAAAGTTAAAGTCTTAGAAGAAATAAAAAAACAAACTGGTCCAATTCTCTCCTTTGATGAATATCTTCCTTATGAAGAAGTATTATTAAATACTAGTGAAGCGAATGATATCTTATTTGTAATGTTTCCTTCAAATAGAGGAGGCTATGCTATAAATACAGTTCCTACTGATATAACAAATAGAACAGATAGATTATTATTTCCTAAAGAATGGGCTGGTAAAAGTGGTATTGAACTTGAAAAAGAAACAGGTATTACCGGTAGTTTATTCTGTCATGTTAATAGATTTTTAACTACGGCTAAAGATAAAGATACCGCTTATAAACTTGCTCTTTTAGCTATTGAAAAGAGTGATAATGTGTGAGAAGTATAGTTTATAACTCATCTTTAAAAACAGAAATAGGTACTCTTTTTATAACTGCTAATGATAAAAAAATCTTAGGAATCCACTTTGTAAGTGATTGTCCACCTGATAATGAAAACTACTTAACAAAAGCCCTTAAACAAGAGTTAGTTGAATACTTTCAAAAGAAAAGAACTACCTTTTCAACTTTTCCTTTAAGTCTTTCTTCTTTAGAAGAAAAGATATTTACTAAAATTATTACTATCCCTTATGGTGGAACTACCACTTACTTTACACTAGCTAAAGAATTAGGTAATGTCAATGATGTAAAAGAAATAGCCAAAATTATTCAAAATAATCCCTATCTAATCCTAATACCTTGTCATAGAGTACTTGGTAAAAACAAAAGTCTTTATAACTATCAAGCAGGTGTTAAGATAAAAGAAGAATTGTTAAAATTAGAACAAGATAATTGTCTTAATAAAAAAAGTATGTTAAACTAGCATCATAGGGAAGGGGTATTTAATATGAAAGTTATGATTTCTCTCGTTAATTTACGAAAAATTTTCTTCTTAGTAATTTTACCATTACTAATTACCATTGTTTTATTTACAATATTTACTATTATTTTTAAAGCTAAAAACAAAAAAGAACGACCAGAATATACTATCTATGTAATTAATTATTGGTCAAATATTTTAGGTATAATTTTTGCAGCCATTATAACGGGACTTGCTACTGGTTTTTGTATCGCTTTTAATGCTACTTTAAGAAAGTATGGATTGGTGGAAACTAATCAAATTATCTACTATGCATTATTTCTTTTTCCACTTATTCCATTTTCAATACTAATACTATTTGTTTCTAAACTTTTACAGACTCTAAAATATAGAGAGACTCATGAGTTAGATAAGAAAGAAGGAATTAATTATGGAGAATAAAAATAATAGTTTAAAAATTGCTCTTACTTATATAGCCATTTTCTTTCTAGTTATTTTAATAGCTATTCCACCAATATTTAGAATTGTTTTTAGCAATACAAAGCAACCAGCAACTAATAATAATCAAAATAATGTTTCTAAAACGGTCTTACACTGCACAAAAGTAGAATCGATTGGAACAGTATCTTATAATGTTCAAACATTCAGTACTTATAGTGATCAGACCCTAGAAAAGGTAATTATTCGCTATACTAGAACAGGTGAAGTTGATGAAACTAATCAAAATAATCAATATGAAACGGAAATAGCTAACTTAAAAAGTAATTCTAATATTACAGCAACTACCACAACTAATGAAAATAAATTTGAAATAACAAAAGATGTTTTAACAACTAACTCAACCGATCCAGTTATTGGCTTATATGCCAAAAATATTGCAACTGAACAAGAATTTTTAATTAATAACAATTATACTTGTCAAATAAATAAAACATAGGAGTAGAAATGGAACAAATAAAAGCAATTTATATTCATATACCGTTTTGTCAAACTATTTGTTCTTATTGTGATTTTTGTAAATTATTTTATAACAAGAAACTAGTTAATTTATATTTAAAAGAACTTGAAAAAGAAATAATAGCTAATTATAAAGGGGAAGAAATATCAACGATATATATAGGAGGAGGAACACCTACTAGTTTATCGTATGATGAACTTTCTTTTTTATTTTCTATTATAAAGAAAATTAAATTAAATAATGATTATGAATTTACAATAGAAGCAAATACGGACAGTTTAGATATAGATAAAATAAAATTATTAAAAGAAAATGGTGTAACAAGAGTAAGTATTGGGGTAGAAACATTTAATAGTAGTTATCAAAAATTAATAAATAGAAAACTATCATATAAAGAATTAGAAAATACTATTAAGTTACTAAAGGATAATGGTATTACTAATATTAATCTAGATTTAATGTATGGCTTTAAAAATGAATCTATAGAAATATTAGATAAAGATTTAGAATATCTATTAAAATTAGAAGTTCCCCATATTTCCATTTATTCACTTATCATTGAAGATAATACTATATTAAAGATAAATAATTACCAAAGATTAGATGATGATAATGATCAAATATTATATAAATATATAGAAAAAAAGTTAGAAGATAATAACTATCATCATTATGAAATATCTAATTATGCTAAAGATGGTTATTTATCAAGACATAATCTAGTTTACTGGAATAATGATGAATACTATGGATTTGGTCTATCTGCAGCTAGTTATTATAATAATATAAGAAAGACTAATACTAGAAGTATTACTAATTATTTAAAGGGGATAAAAGAAATAGAAATAGAGGAGTTATCTTTAAAAGATAAGATGGATTATGAAATAATACTTGGACTAAGATTAGAAAAGGGTATATCTAAAGAAAGATTTATTAATAGATATAATACTACTATAGATAAAGTATATAATTATAAAGATTTATTAGATAGTAATATCTTAATAGAAAATGATAAGTATTTATATGTTAATAAAAAGTATCGTTATGTTTTAAATGAAATATTAGAGAGGATATTGTAAAATAAATTAGCATTTGATATTATAGGTAATATAAGGAGAGTAGAAAGATGAAAGATAAGAAACAACTACTATTATCCTATTATCAATCGGACTTGTTTTAATACTAGTTCTAATGATAGTAGGAATCAGTTATGCAGCTTTTAAGTTTGTAGGACTAGGTAATCAACCTAATACTATTACAACAGGAGCTATAACGATGGAGTATACTGAAAGTACTAATACTATCAGTATGACAGGAGCCTTACCAACTACTGATGCCACTGGGAAAGTTAGATTAACCGAAGGAGAATACTTTGATTTTACTATTAAAAGTAATATTCAAGGAAATGCTAATATCAACTGGGAAATAGCAGCAGAAGATATAACAGCATCATCAGCTAAAAAGATGGATGGTAAAAATATCAAACTTTATTTAACTAAATTAAATGGTGATAAAGAAGAAGAGGTAATGGCACCTAAAGTATATAATGCAACTACATCAGCAAATACAAAGACAGGAAGACCATCAGGAGTAATGAGTCTAGCAACAGGAACAATGAGTACAAGTGAGACAACAAACTATCGTCTTAGAATGTATGTAGATGAAGACTATAATCCCCAAGGAGATGGAGGAGGTTTATCATTTAGTGTTAAGATAAATGCTTATGGAAAAGTAAAAGAAGGCCCAACAGGTAGTAAGATGAAAGCTTATATGACACAAGCTGATGAAATTCCATCGGAGACAGACTTTCATACTGATGCTTACATGTCAAAAATAACTAGTATTATCACAAAAAAAGATAACATAGTACCAGAAACAGCCACAGAAAGTTGGGATATCTCAGAAGCCCAAGATGGCTCAGTAATGGCATATGTAGAGAAAACTGATGAGGTGTTGGAACCATTACCAACTAATGCCAAAATATATTCAAATGATGATGAAGTTGAAGATATATCAAAAACGATATATGCTACACCTCTATCTGAAACTAACGTTGATTATGCCTATAAGTTAACAATAGGTGGAAAAGATGGAATTATTGCAAATGAGAATATGACGGGTTATTTTACTGAATTTTTTTCTGGAAATGATTTTAGTAATGATGCATCAATAGATTTGTCAGCCCTTGATACATCAGAAGTAACAAATATGCAAGGTATGTTTGCTGGATGTAGCAGTTTAACAAATTTAGATGTAAGTAACTT
>ENA-OOSB01000933-OOSB01000933.1-human-gut-metagenome-genome-assembly--contig:-NODE-933-length-10934-cov-2.080430_pt1 | contig 10934 bp, 11 predicted proteins | sample MGYA00241173_ERZ501204 | MGnify/ENA primary metagenome ERZ501204 (study PRJEB25962, sample SAMEA1965384) | human gut metagenome | biome: human gut; feature: human-associated habitat; material: faeces...
TTAATTGAAAGTGCAGCACCACCTCTTGTATCACCATCTAACTTAGTAAGGATAACTCCGTCAATGCCAACCTTCTCGTTAAATGATGAAGCAACATTAACAGCATCCTGACCTGTCATGGAGTCAACTACAAGAATTGTCTGGTCAACTGATACATTAGCTTTAATCTCTATAAGCTCATTCATCATGTCTTCATCAACATGAAGTCGTCCTGCTGTATCAAGAATAACTGTATTAAAATCATTATTCTTAGCATGGGCTATAGCAGCTTTGGCAATATCAACAGGCTTCTGGTTAGTTCCCATAGAGAATACTTCAACGCCCTGTTTATTACCATTAATAGTAAGCTGTTCAATGGCTGCTGGTCTGTATACATCACAGGCAACTAACAATGGTTTCTTGCCTTTATTCTTAAACTGATATGCAAGTTTTGCAGCCGTTGTTGTCTTACCGGCACCCTGAAGACCGCACATCATAATGACTGTAATCTCATTTGACGGAAGTAATTTCAGCTCTGTTACATCAGAACCCATCAGCTTATCCATCTCTTCTTTTACAATCTTAATGACCATGTGTCCGGGATTCAAGCCCTTAAGGACTTCTTCACCAACAGCTCTGTCACTTACAGCTTTGATAAATGATTTAACAACCTTGAAGTTTACATCGGCTTCCAGTAAAGCACGCTTTACTTCTTTCATTGCCTCTTTTACATCATCTTCTGTAAGAACACCCTTGCTTCTCAGTTTCTTGAAAACATTTTGAAGCTTGTCAGATAAACTGTCAAAAGCCATGAATATCTCCCTTCGTTCCTAACACTCATCTACTAAAACTCGTCCAGTATCCGATCCGATAACCGGTCGATTGCTTCTATCTTCGAATTCAGCCTGTCATCCCGATTCTCCTCCATCAGCTCCGAAATGCAGTCTTTCATCTTCTCGACCTGCTTTCTCGCTTTCATGAATTTGTCAACAAGCTGTAACTTATCTTCATATTCTTCCAAGATCTTATCGCAGCGCTTGATCATGTCATAGACACCCTGTCTGCTGATCTGATTCATTCTGGCAATCTCGGAATAGGACATATCATTATTGACCACATCTTCATAAATTGCTTTCTGATGCTCCGTCAAAAGCTCTCCATAAAAATCATATAATAAAGACTGTCTGACTATTTTCTCCATACGATCACCGCCTGTAAAGTATTTTCCCTTTACCACGGGTTATTCTATACCATGTCTGCATCGTTGTCAAGTAAAATATCTTGACAAATTAATTTTTACCCGAATATCCTCTGTTTTGCCACTTCCATATCTGCAAGCATCTGTGCTTTTAATTCTGAAACACCTGAAAATTTCTGCTCTCCGCGAATAAAGGATAACAATTCCACGACCAGCTTCTGTTCATAGATATCCTCATCAAAATCAAAGATATGCGTCTCGATCGTTACCCTGCGATCTGTATTCACCGTCGGATTGTCTCCGATATTCGTAATCCCATAACAGACCCTGCCGTCCTCCAGATGTATCCTTGATGCATAAACACCCGTCACCGGATAGATTTTCCCATGCTTTGGAAGCAGATTTGCCGTCGGAACCTGGATCGTCCTGCCAAGCTCTCTGCCATGCACTACATGACCGGACAGAAAATAAGGTCTGCCAAGGAAGGTTTCTGCTTCTTCCATTTTTCCCTCACTGATCAACATTCTGATATAAGTGGAACTTACAATGACATCATGGATCTTTTTCTTTTCTATCACGATCACCTGATAGCCGTATTCGCCGGCCATCTTCCGCAGAAGCTCTACATTCCCGCGTTTCTTTTTTCCGAATCCGTAATCGGTTCCTACGACTACATATCCGGCATGTAACCTTTTTACAAGAATATCCGTTACGAAGGCTTCCGGTTCCATCGATGCAAATGCATCATCAAACGGATACTCCACCAGTACATCGATTCCCATCTGTTCTGCAAGCATACATTTTTCTTCCGAGGTTATAATGCTTTGAAGCTTATCTACATCAAAGATCGAATTTTTACGAATATCAAAGGTAAATACGACTCCGGTATATCCATCCCTCTGTAAACGAAGCACCTCGTCAAGCAGCAGCTTGTGGCCCTGATGAAAACCGTCAAACTTGCCAAGTGCAACGACGGAACCTTTTTCTGTATTGATCTGTATATCTTTCTGATTAAAATAATGCTGCATTGTCTTCTATCCTATCATTTATCTGTCTCTGCATTCTTCGGGAACATCTTTACCGGCTGGCAGATGCTCTTTTCCTTTTCATATCGGTATATTGCTGCAAAGCTGTCCGTTTCATCATAGACACGGATACCCGGAACATCTGTAACCGTTTCAGGACTCACAGCTTCCGCAAACTGGGACAGCTGAAGTTTGTTTCCATTTCTTAACAGCTTTCTTGCATATTCATCTGTACCGATATGAAGCTCCGGATACTCCGGCAGCAATAGTTCTTTCTTCATTACATATGAAGCGATCGTTCCCTGGTCTCTCGCCTGCTCGATCTCCGCAAGTGTCAGGCTGTCTTCAACCCTGAAGTTCTTCACTTCAGTACGGACCAACTTCTCCATGACTGCTCCGCAGCCAAGCTTTTCTCCGATATCCCGGCATAAGCTTCTGATATACGTTCCCTTGGAACAATGTATGGTAAATGTAACCCTTGGAAGCGAAACATCCTCTATCTTTACCTCAAAGATTGTTACCTCTCTCGGACTCCGTTCGATCTCAATTCCCTGTCTGGCATATTCATAGAGCTTTTTGCCGTTTACCTTGATAGCCGAATACATCGGCGGTATCTGGTCATAAGTACCGATAAAGCTGTTTACCGTTTCTATTACCGATGCTTCGTCCGGGATATCTGCTGTCTCTGTAAGGACTTTTCCTGTTACATCCTCTGTATCTGTTGTCTTTCCGAGCAGCATGACACAGCGGTATGTCTTATCCTTATCAATCAGCATTTCGCTTAATTTTGTTGCCTGTCCAAGACACACCAAAAGCACACCTTCCGCCATCGGATCAAGTGTGCCTGTGTGACCGATCTTCTTCTGTTTTAAAATACCACGAAGCTTGGCTACTACATCAAATGATGTATAGCCCTGCTCCTTGTATACATTTAAAAAGCCGTCTAGCATAACTGTTCCTTAATCTCCTCTATCACACCGGCAAGGATCTCTTTGATATCTCCCTTCATGCTGAAACCTGCAGCACGAACATGACCACCGCCGCCATGATTGCAGGATATCCTGCTTACATCAACGATATTATTCGACCGAAGTGAAATCTTGTATTCATCTTCTCCCGTCTGATAGATAAATACCGCCGTTTCCGTTCCCTCTGTGATCCGAAGCTGATCGACAATACCATCCGTATCGATCTTGCCTGCACCACTTTTTCGGAAATCCTCTGTCTCAAGCACTGTGCTGATGATCCTGCCATCTGCATGCTGCTCTGCTTTTGTCAGAGCAATTCCAAGCAGCTTATTTGCGACAAATGTCTTCTTATAGAAGGTTTCATCTATAATAAATGACGGATTTGCACCCTTTTCGATCAGATCACCCGCTATACTCATCGCACTCTTTGTTGTATTGCTGTGTTTGAATACGCCTGTATCATGTACAATTCCCATATAGAGTGCTTCGGCAGCATTCTTATTAATCTTATCCTGTTCCATCAGCTTATAAAGTGCTTCTGCCGCGGAACACGCTTCTGCATCCACATAGCATACCTCACCAAATCCCGGATTGGAGATATGATGATCCACACACATTGTACTCTTCGCACGTTCAAAGATTGGAAGAAAATCTCCCTGTCTTTCCTTATCACCACAATCCACCGCAATACACAGATCATAGACCTGATCTGTCGGTGTATGACTGATCTTATCTGCATCATGTAAAAACAGAAAATCCTTGGAGAATTCCTCCAGATAGATCTGTACCTGCTTATCATAATTGCTGATGATATAATTATATAATCCAACCGTTGAGCCTACACAGTCGCCATCCGGACGTACATGTCCGGTTATAGCGATCGTGTCTGCCTGCTCGATCATGGTAAGAAAATCATTCTTCATTTTCTGTATCATCCTCATCATCTTCGATGTCTTTTACAACATCATCAATCTTTTTGGACATTGTTACACCGTATTCGATCGACTGATCCATGATAAATGTGATCTCAGGTGTATTTCTGAGATTAATGGAATGTGCAAGTTCTCTTCTGATAAATCCCATTGCACTGTTCAGTCCCTCCAGTGTGGAGTTTACGGAATCCTGATCTCCAAGGACACTGATGTATGCCTTGCAATATTTCAGATCCGGTGTTACAACCGCCTCTACTACGGATGTCATCGGATTAATGCGGGGATCCTTGATCTCTCTGCTGATGATCCGTGAGAGTTCTCTCTGAACCTCTGCATTAATTCTTGTATTTTTTACACTGTTTTTTCTCATTATTTTCTTGGAACCTCTACCATCTGATATGCTTCAATCTGATCCTCTACCTGAATGTCATTAAAGTTCTCAAGAACAATACCACATTCAAATCCTGACTTAACTTCTTTCACATCATCCTTGAATCTCTTTAAGGAAGCCATCTTGCCTTCGTAGATCAGATTTCCTTCACGGGTTATTCTTACGCTGCAGTTCCGGTTGATGATACCATCTAATACATAAGAACCTGCGATCATACCGACACCGGAAGCCTTGTAGGTCTGTCTGATTTCTGCATGACCAATTACCTGTTCTTCAAAGATAGGATCTAACATACCCTTCATTGCAGACTCAATATCTTCAATTGCATTGTAGATGACTCTGTATAAACGAACATCTACACCTTCTGTCTCTGCTGTCTCTTTTGCTCTTGCATCCGGCCGGATATTGAAACCGATTACGATCGCATTGGATGCAGATGCCAGAATGATATCTGACTCGTTGATTGCACCAACACCGGAATGGATACATTTTACTGCAACTTCATCATTTGAAAGCTTTAACAGACTCTGCTTAACAGCCTCTACAGAACCCTGTACATCAGCTTTGATAATGATGTTCAGTTCCTTGACATTACCTGCCTGGATCTGGCTGTACAGATCATCCAGTGACATTCTGGATTTCGTCTCAGCAAGCATCTTCACTCTGCTCTGCGAAATGTATGTCTCGGAAATCTGTCTTGCCTCTTTCTCATTATCAACTGCCATAAAGATCTCACCGGCTGATGGAACTGTATCCAGACCAAGGATCTGCACCGGAGTGGATGGAGTTGCTTCTGTTACACGGACACCCTTTGAATTGTGCATTGCACGAACCTTACCATGGGAAGATCCGACTGCAAGATAATCTCCTACATGAAGTGTACCCTTCTGCACTAACATAGTTGCAACAGGGCCACGTCCCTTATCAAGCTCTGCTTCGATTACGATACCACGGGCATTTCTGTTTGGATTTGCCTTTAACTCAAGAACCTCTGCAGTTAACAGGATCATCTCAAGCAGGTTATCCAGTCCTTCACCTGTATGTGCGGAAACCGGACAGAAGATCGTTGATCCGCCCCAGTCCTCAGGGATCAGTTCATATTCTGTAAGCTCCTGCTTTACACGCTCGATATTTGCACTTGGTTTATCGATCTTATTGATCGCAACGATGATCTCAACGCCGGCTGCTTTTGCATGGTTTTTAGCCTCTATCGTCTGTGGCATAACACCATCATCTGCTGCTACAACAAGGATAGCAATATCGGTAGACTGTGCGCCACGCATACGCATAGCTGTGAACGCCTCATGTCCAGGTGTATCTAAGAATGTGATCGTCTGTCCGTTGATCTCTACTACAGATGCACCAATCGCCTGTGTGATACCACCGGCCTCGGCTGATGTTACATTTGTCTTACGGATTGCATCAAGAAGGGATGTTTTACCATGGTCAACGTGACCCATAACGCAGACAACAGGTGGTCTGGAAACCATATCCTTCTCGTCTTCTTCATCCTCTTTTAAGAGCTCCTCGATCACATCAACTTTTTCTTCCTCTTCAGCAATACAATTATATTCCAACGCGATCTCTGCTGCTGCTTCAAAGTCTAACTCAGAGTTCACGTTATACATCTTACCTGCAAGGAAGAGCTTCTTGATCAACGCATTTACAGGCTCTTTGATAATGTCTGCAAGTTCTTTGATCGTTACAACTTCCGGAAGTGTGATCGTACGGATCGTTTCCTTATCCTCTGCCTGCTGCTGTGGCTGCTGCGGCTGATGATGCTTGTTTCTGACATTTTTAGCCAGTCTGCTGATATCTGCCTCAACCTCTTCCGGAGATCTTCTGTTGCCCTTACGAGGCTTATTCTTATCTCTGTTATAATTGTCTCTGTTCTGGCTCTTTAAATCTTTGCCCGGCATCTCTTTTGCTTCAAAATCCTTACGGGTATTTGCTTTTGGACTTCTTCTCTGATTGTTATTATTATCATCCTCGTCATCCTTGCCAAATCCCATCGGAGTATTGTTTCTATTATTGTTGAACCGGTTGTTTCTGTTATCCGGTCTGTCACCGAACTTCGGCTTGTCGAAGCCGCCCTGACGATCTCCGTTTCCGGAAAATCTGCCACGATCCTGACCGCCACGGCCATTGTTTGAGAATCTTCCTCTGTCCTGACCATTTCTGTCATTGTTAAATCTCGGTCTGTCAGAATTATTTCTGTCACCGGAATTATTGTATCTTGGTCTGTCTGTGTTATTTCTGTCAGTGCTATTTCTGTCAGTGTTATTTCTGTCATTGTTGTATCTTGGTCTGTCGGAATTGTTTCTGTCAGTACCGTTTCTGTCATTATTATATCTCGGTCTGTCAGAATTATTTCTATCACCATTTGTAAATCTTACACGGTCACCGTTATTTCTGTCGTTGTTATATCTTGGTCTGTCATTTCCCTGCTTGTCGCCAAATCTTGTCTTATCAGAATTCATACGCTCACTATTGTTAAATCTTACTCTCTCATTATTTTGTCTGTCGGAATTATTTCTGTTTCTGTCATCTCTGACAAATCTCGTATGTCCCTCATCTTTACCCTGTTTCGGCTTATTCGCTTCCCCTGTAGCCGGTCGATCATTTCTTACAGCCGTTTTCTTAGGCTCTTCTTTTACAGAAATTTCTTTCTGAACCTTTTCCGGTGCTGTCTTTGCCGCTTTTACGTCCTCCGACTTCTTTTCCGGTACAGGCTTTGCTGCCGGCGCATCTGCTTTCTTTGTACCGGTTCCGCATGCCTTCTTAACGATATTGATCATATTCTCATCAACAGCCGACATATGGCTCTTGATCTCGATACCATTTTTGCCAAGGATTGCTTTGATTTCATTGTTGCTTATATTCAGCTCTTTTGCCAATTCGTGTACTCTCAGTTTAGTCAAAAGTTACACCTCCATATTTTCACTCAAACTCATGTATTTTATGATCTGTTTCGCAAATCCTTCATCTAAGATCGCGATCGACGTCCGGAATTCTTTTCCAACGAATTTTCCCAGACTGTCTTTGTCTCCAAATTCAAAATATGGAATCTCATAAAAATTACATTTTTGATCAAATAGTTTCTTTGTATTATGGGCTGCATCACATGCCACGATCACGGCACATGCGCTTCCGTTTTTTACGGCCTTTTCTACTGAAAAGTTCCCGCTTACCAGCCTTCCGGCCTTTGCACATAAGGAAATCATGGAATAAATCTTCTTACTGTTCAATTGCCTCTAACTCCTTATCCAGTTTCTCATAAACCTCTTTTGGAATCTGCATCTTGAATGAGCGTTCCAGAGATTTACTCTTCATAGCTTTTTTCAGGCACTCTGCCTTACGGCATATATATGCCCCCCGTCCATTCATCTTGCCGGTCAGGTCGATCGCAAAATTATTCTCATTATCCTTCACGATACGGATGAGTTCTTTTTTCGGTATCATCTCATTACAACCAAGGCACTGTCTGAGCGGTATCTTCTTTGCCATAACATCACTTCCTATGCTTATATATTTATCTCCGTTCCAATCGGCATGGTACCCGGTCAGAACTTCATTTTATTCTTCGTCTTCTTTTACTTCTTCTGCATCCTGCTGCTCCAGAGATTCTTCATAAGAACCATCAACGATATCGTCAATATTGTCAAATGCTTCTTCCTGCTCCGGCTCTTCGTAGTCATCATTTTCTTCTGAGAAATATCCCATCTCTTCTGCCTGTGACTCACTCTTAATGTCGATCTTATATCCTGTCAGCTTTGCAGCAAGTCTTGCATTCTGACCTTTCTTACCGATTGCAAGTGATAACTGGTAATCCGGTACAACGACAAATGCGCTCTTTTCATTCAGATCTACATCAACTGCGATAACCTCTGATGGACTTAATGCATTCTTGATGAAGATTGCCGGATTCTCATCCCAACAGATAATATCGATCTTCTCGCCGTTCAGATCTTCTACTACGTTGTTAACACGGCTTCCATTTACACCTTCACATGCCCCTACCGGATCTACATTCTCATCATGAGAATAAACAGCGATCTTGGAACGGGAACCGGCCTCACGGCAGGAGCTCTTGATCTCTACTGTACCGTCTGCAATCTCGGTTACTTCCTTTTCAAATAAACGCTTTACCAGATCAGGATGTGTTCTGGATACTGTGATCTTAGGTCCTCTGGAGCCTTTCTTTACTTCTGTTACATATAATTTGATACGGTCACCTCTGTTATATACTTCGCCGGGAACCATCTCAGACTCTTTTAAGATTGCTTCTGTCTTGTCATCCAGACTGACATTGATGTTGTTTCCAACATATCTCTGAACGATACCTGTGATGATATCCTTCTCTTTTGTATAGAAGTGATCGTAGATCGCATCTCTTTCGCTCTCATTAATTGCCTGAACGATTACATTTCTTGCTCTCTGTGCTGCGATTCTTCCGAAATCCTTTGTTGTGATCTCGATGTTGATGATATCTCCGAGATCATACTTGGAATTCATCATCTTAGCTTTTTCCAGAGAAATCTGTGTCGCAGGTCTTTCAACCTCTTCTACAACCTCTTTCTTCGCATATACATGAAACTCACCGGTCTCACGATCCATAACAACATCGATATTCTCATCGGTATCAAAGTCCTTCTTGCAGGCCGCCTTTAAGGATCTTTCAATCGCATCCAGCAGAATATCCTTGCTGATGTTTTTCTCCTTTTCTAATTGATTTAATGCTTCGATAATTTCTGACACTTTTTTATCCTCCCGCTTCTTTTATTAATATACAAATGCAAGTCTTATCATCGATATATCTTTTCTTGCAATCTTCAGTTCTTTCTCATCTTCTGTCAAAATGGTAACTGTTTCTTCATCGTACGCTGTAAGTTCACCTTCAAAATCTTTACAGTTATCGATCTTGGTATATGTCTTGATCTCTACGATCTTGCCAATACTCCGTTTAAAGTCATTTTCCTTCTTTAATGGTCTTGTAAGCCCCGGAGAGCTGACCTCAAGAATATAGGCATCCTTAATGAAGTCATCTGCATCCAGCAGATCACTCATGGCTCTGTTCACGATCTCACAATCTCCGATCGTTATTCCACCTTCTTTATCTGCATAGATCCGCAGATAATAATCACTGCCTTCTTTTACATATTCCACATCAACCAATTCAAGGTTATTTGCTTCAATGATCGGCAGAACCATCTCTGTTGCTTTTGCTTCAATATCTGTTTTCTTCGTAGCAATACCACCTTTCTACAAAAACTAAGAGTGGGCCAAAACCCACTCTTAATAGTTACCATAATCTTACTAAAACAAGATTATAACACGTTATAAGGAAAATGCAAGTATTTTTTATCGCATACCCTTCGCTCTCAGCTCATCTTCCTTCGCATAACGATCCAGAATCTTATTTGCCTTTCGGTCATCGATCATATACTTATTGCTGATTGCCTGTTTGATGATCTCATCCAGTGCCAGTTCCCTTAAATAAGTATCCTTGATATTAATGGACGCAATCTCTCGGTATGCTCCCATCTTTCTGGTCAGGGTTCCATACTCATAAGGAATCAGCTTCTCGATCATATTACGGATCTCCTTTGCTACATTTGAACTGTAGCCTCCTGTTGTGACCCCTATCACCAAGTCTTCACGCATAACAATTCCGGGGAACAGGAAGCTGCTGACATCCTTGTTATCTGCTACATTGACCGGAATATTATGTTCGTTACAATACTTTCCGATCTTAGCATTTACATCATCCCTCTTAGTCGCTGCAATTACCATATCTGCCGTATCAAGCGCATCTAATGTCATATTCGACTCATGTACACTGATTCCCTGTACTGCCTTGATCTCATCGCAAATCCTCGGTGCGATAACTGCAATCTTACAGTCAAACTTTATCAGAGAGTTAATCTTTCGAAGTGCGGTCTTTCCTCCGCCAAGTACGATTACTTTTTTGTTTTCCAGATTGATAAACATTGGAAAATATGCCATAGTGAAACCTCCTGTCGTTTCTTCCCTTTTTATATTACTTTTTAAGAAATCTCTTTTCATATACTTCATCATTCTATACCATGCATAACACTTGTTTCTGTCGTTTAAATCTTCTAAACGATCATTACACCACGCATAACATACATTCTTTCCTGCTTCTGCATTGATAAAGTATTATTGGCATGAAATATGATTTTGTCTCATATAATAAACAGATTATAATTCAGGATTACTAAAATGGCAAATGGAAACAATAACGGAACATTAAAAATCAGGATCATCTCGGAACAGACTGCATATCCGGTAACCGGTGCAGTCGTTTCTGTCGCATCAACCGGAACTCCGGATGAAGTTATAGAGGAACTGCAAACAGACAGTGACGGTATCATCGACGGCATCACCCTTGAAACTCCACCACTGGAATACAGCATGGAA
>ENA-OOSB01000962-OOSB01000962.1-human-gut-metagenome-genome-assembly--contig:-NODE-962-length-10665-cov-1.701697_pt1 | contig 10665 bp, 7 predicted proteins | sample MGYA00241173_ERZ501204 | MGnify/ENA primary metagenome ERZ501204 (study PRJEB25962, sample SAMEA1965384) | human gut metagenome | biome: human gut; feature: human-associated habitat; material: faeces...
TCCCTGATTTTTTGTGCAACGAAAATCCCCGATTGTATCAGCATTTTAACAAGTTTGAATTGCAAATACAAAAAATATTAAGCTGAATGATTCCGCTGCTCCGAACGGTACGGCGGAAATTTTTATGCATTTTTGCTTTAACGAGTCTATGTTTACGGATATTCTTTACAGTGTATATGTTACTTATTTGCAGATTCTTTTTTAAACCAAAAGAATCGACTGACTACAGTAACAGCTTACTCTTTCAGCTTGTTAAGCTTTTCAATATGCTTCATGCGCTTGTAGCGGTAGAGAATGTTTTCTGCCCATTCACGGTCAATTTTAAGAAAGCCCTTTAACTTTTTGTCCTTATATGCAAGCGAATCGACAATTTTCTTCGATTTAACATAAATTTCAAGCCTTGCTGTCTGAACATACGGCGTATGCTTTTCACCTGTAAAATATGTAAATCCCATTGTGTTGCGTTCACGATCGTACATTGAAAGGTATCCGTCATGAATTTCCGCACCGTTAAGCTTTTTTGAAACCGTTTGGCTGATTGCAAGCTTTGTAAGCTCAACCGACATATCGTCAAGTCCCGACTCAAAGATAAAAATTTTCTCCTTGAACGAATTGAAGGTTGGAACAATTCGTTTGCTTATGTTGCGGAGATTGCTGTATTTTTCTTCAAGCTCATTGTCGCAGAGCTGAAAATGATCAATTTTGGGAATGAAATACACCATAAAACGATTCTTCATATCATTGTAGAGAATCGGATATGTGAGCCTTGCGGAGTATCCGCATGACGGACATTTCCACGCAAAAAGCTCACCGTCAAGCGCTCTTCTGCGCACACCCTTTGTTACGGACGGGTTGATGCTGGTGTAAACATCAGCCTTGCTCATTTCACCGCACATTGGGCAGACGATTGCCTTGGTAATTTTCTTTTCAGGCATCCAAACCACCTCTTTAACACTCTATGAAACTAATTATAGCAATTGACCGTGATTTTAACAAGTAAATTTTAAAAAAATGTTGATTTTATCAAAAAAATCTGTCATAATAATAGAAATAAGTTTAATATTATTCGCCACGGCAGAATGTGTCAGAGTGTTTGTGCCAAAGCGGTTTTAAAGGAGAAATTTACTATGACGATACTTGACAGTGTAAAAGGAACAGTAAATACAGCCGTTGATACAATTTCATCGGTAGCTCAGACAATAGTAGAAAAGAACAGAACAAACGCAAAGCTCAACAGATTAAGACTTGTTATGAAAAGCGAAAGCGAGCTTATGAACAGAGCATATATTGCTCTCGGAAAGGTTATGTACGACAGCAGAAAGAAAGGCACTGAAATTAATGACGCCGAGTGCGAAAAGCTTTTGAAGGTTATTGACACTTCAAAGGCCAAAATCGCAAAAGCAAGAGAGTGTTACAGAAAGATTGTCAACAGCTCAAACGATATTTTCTACGGCAATCCCGAGGTTGCTCCCGAGGTTAAAGAGGATGATATTGTTGATATTACAGTAGCTTGCTCAAATGAGGGCGACTACAAGTCATCTCCTTTTAAAGAGGAAAAGCCTGTTGAAAAACAGCCCGAGGCTGTTACCGAAGAAAAGGCAGAACCCGAGCATCTTACAAACATCTGCGACCTCAAAGCAGAGCTTGAGGCAAAGCGTGAAGAAGGATTCTCCGAGTCCGCAGATTCAGACGAGGCAGATGACGGTGAAGCTCCTCACGGTGAACTTTTCTGATAATGTAAATACTTAAAGCTAAAGCCCTGCCGATTTCGGCAGGTTTTTCTGCATTTTTAAGATATATTAAAGTCGGAACAATGCTCCGCTTTGCTTTTGAGGGCAAATTATATGCAGTAGATTATACATTATGCCCTTTATGTGTATTGAATTTTTGTGATAAAAATGGTAAAATTCATCAAAGGTGAAAATATTCTGAATTAGAATTATTTTCTTGGCAAAAAATACTATAATTAACTAGATATGCACAATGAGATTACTATGTATTGATTTCGGAGGCACAAGTTGAAATTAGGATTGGATATTGGCTCAACAACAATAAAATGTGTTGTGCTTGACGACGAAAACAAATTAATATACAGCACATATGAAAGGCATTATTCCCGAATTACGGAAAAGATTGCAGAAATTCTTGCACTTGTACGGACAAGGATTGACGGCGTTGAAAATGCCTCGGTGGCTCTTTCGGGTTCTGCCGGAATGGGTGTTGCCGAGTCTGTCGGCGTTGATTTTATTCAGGAGGTTTACGCAACAAGAGTTGCCGCCAATACTTTTATTCCGGGTACAGATGTTATAATTGAACTCGGCGGTGAGGATGCAAAGATATTGTTCCTCACAAACGGACTTGAGGTAAGAATGAACGGTACCTGCGCCGGCGGCACGGGTGCGTTTATTGACCAGATGGCAACACTTCTGAATGTTAAGCTTGAGGATATGGACGAGCTTGCAAAACAGCACGAAAAGACATACACAATCGCATCAAGATGCGGTGTGTTTGCAAAGACCGATATTCAGCCGCTCCTTAATCAGGGTGCGAGGAAGAGCGACATCGCAGAGAGTATTTTCAATGCGGTTGTAAGCCAGACTGTTGGAGGTCTTGCACAGGGCAGAGAAATTGAAGGTCAGATTGTATATCTCGGCGGACCTCTTACATTTATGAGCGAACTGCGAAACTGCTTTGACCGCACGCTCGGAACAAAGGGCATCTGCCCCGAAAATTCACTTTATTATGTTGCCTGCGGTGCGGCTTTGTGTGCCGAAAAGACTATTGATTTTGACGAGGTTATCGAAAAGGTAAAGAACTACCGTGGCAGCGGTAACTTTGCGTTCAATCAGCCCCTCTTTAAAAACGAAGAGGAGTACAGAAAATTCTGCGACCGTCATGCAAAGGCTGATGTTAAGCAGAAGGAGCTAAAGGGTTACGCAGGCAAGGCTTATATAGGAATGGACGCAGGTTCAACAACCGTAAAGGGCGTTGTCCTCAATGATGACGGTGAGTTGCTCTATTCAAAATATCTGCCATCAAAGGGAAACCCCGTTGAGATTATGAAGCAATTCCTTGACGAGGTTTACGAAATAAATCCCGAAATAAATGTTGTTTCTTCTGCCGTAACAGGTTACGGTGAGGACATTGTAAAGAACGCATTTGCGGTTGATTACGGCATTGTTGAAACAATCGCCCACTTTACCGCCGCAAAATACTTTATGCCCGATGTTGAATTTATTATCGATATCGGCGGACAGGATATCAAATGCTTTAAGATACATAACGGTGCAATTGACAATATATTCCTTAATGAGGCTTGTTCATCGGGTTGCGGAAGCTTTTTGCAGACTTTTGCAAACGCTCTCGGATATGAGATTGCCGACTTTGCAAAACTCGGACTTTTTGCAAAGCGTCCCGTTGACCTCGGCTCACGCTGTACCGTATTCATGAATTCAAGCGTTAAGCAGGCTCAGAAAGACGGTGCTACAATTGAAGATATCTCGGCAGGTCTTTCACTCAGCGTTGTAAAGAATGCCCTTTACAAGGTTATTCGTGCGTCAAGCCCCGATGAACTCGGCAAGCGTGTTGTAGTTCAGGGCGGTACTTTCCTTAACGACGCTGTTTTGCGTGCATTTGAACAGGAAATGGGCGTTGAAGTTGTCCGTCCCAACATTGCAGGACTTATGGGTGCTTACGGTGCGGCTCTTTACGCAAAGAAAAAGTCAAAGGGCGTTGGCAAGAGTACAATTACCGACAAAAAGGGACTTGGTGAATTCGTTCACGAAATCAAGGTTGCAAACTGCGGTATGTGCAACAACAACTGCCGTCTTACAATAAATTCATTCGGCAAGGGCAGAAAGTTTATTGCGGGAAACCGTTGTGAAAGACCAATCACAAAGAAGGCTCCTGCAAACGATATGAATATGTATGCCTATAAGCTGAATCTCATTGATTCCTACAAGCCTGTTGAAGGCATAAGAGGTAGGCTTGGAATTCCTATGGCGCTCAATATGTATGAGCTTTATCCGTTCTGGTACAGATTCTTTACAGAACTTAAATTTGAGGTGTTCCACTCACCGTATTCAACAAGAAAGCTTTATCAGAGAGGTCAGCAGACAATTCCGAGCGATACCGTTTGCTTCCCTGCAAAGCTTGTTCACGGTCACATTCAGACTCTTATTGATATGGGTGCAGAAACAATTTTCTACCCCTGTCTTTCCTATAATTTTGACGAGCATCTCGGAGATAACCATTACAACTGTCCTGTTGTTGCTTACTACCCCGAGGTTATCAAAAACAATATGAAGGATATACGCAAGGTTCACTTCATAAAGGAATACTTCGGTATTCACCGCCCGAACGATTTTCCTAAGAAAGCCTATGAAAGACTTTCGTTCCACTTCCCCGACCTCACTCTTAACGAGGTCAGAAATGCGGCTAAGCTTGCATATCAGGAACAGGAAAATTACAGAAAAAAGGTTATCGACAAGGGCAGCGAGATTATTGCCAAGGCTGAAAAAGAGGGCAAAAAGATTTTTGTTCTTGCAGGCAGACCATATCATATTGATCCCGAAATTAACCACGGAATCGACAGACTTATCTCAGGCTTTGATGTTGCAATCGTCAGCGAAGATGTTGTTTCTCCGAGAGTTGAACATTTCCGGACTCATGTTCTCAACCAGTGGACATACCACGCAAGACTTTATGCGGCGGCAAAATATGTTACAACAAGAAAGGACATGGAGCTTGTTCAGCTTGTATCCTTCGGCTGCGGTGTTGATGCGATTACAACCGATGAGGTAAGAGAAATTCTTGAAAGCAAAAATAAGATTTACACTCAGATTAAGATAGATGAAATTACAAACCTCGGAGCAGTTAAAATCCGAATCCGCAGTTTGCTTGCTGCGCTTGAAAACGATTGATGAAAGGAAATTCTGTTATGGCAGAGTTGAAGTATGACAAAAAAACAGGTCGTTTGCTGTTTACAAAGCAGATGAAAAAGGAATACACAATCCTTATGCCCAATATGGCGCCTATTCATTTTAAAATACTTGAAAAGGTGTTCAACTACTACGGCTATAAGTCTGATTTGCTCGACACAACAGGTCCGGAGATTGCGCAGACAGGTCTTAAATATGTTCACAACGATACCTGTTATCCGGCTTTGCTGGTTATAGGTCAGTTCATCAATGCTCTGCAAAGCGGAAAGTATGATGTTCACAAGGTTGCCCTGATGATTACTCAGACAGGCGGCGGATGTCGTGCGTCAAACTACATTTTCCTTTTGAGAAAGGCTCTCAAAAAGGCAGGCTTTGAGTTCGTTCCCGTAATTTCGCTTTCATTCGGTATGGAGCACAACAGCGGTTTTTCGCTCACACTTCCGCTTATCCGCAGATTTGTCGGCGGTCTTGTGTACGGCGACCAGTTAATGCTGCTTTCAAACCAGACAAAGCCCTATGAAGTGAACAAGGGCGAAAGTATGGCGCTTGTTGATGAATGGACGGATAAGATTTCCGATATGCTCATACAGGGCAAGGGCTACACTCTTGAAGAAATTGACGAAACCCTTGATAAAATTACAAAGTCATTCACAAAAATTGAGCTTAATAAAGTGCCAAAGGTTAAAGTCGGTATTGTCGGCGAAATCTATGTAAAATACTCCAAAATGGCTAACAACGGTCTTGAGGACTTTCTTGCAGATCAGGATTGCGAGGTTTGCATCCCCGGTCTTATGGGTTTTGCATCATTTAAGGTTGATAACCGTATTGAGGACTACAAGATGTTCGGAGGAAGCAGAGTTAAATACAAATTCTGTTCGATGCTTCTTAACTACCTCACAAAGCTTGAGGGACTTATGGTTGATGCCGCTGAAAAGTACGGCTTTGTTCCGCCTCACAGATATGCTCACACAAAGGAGCTTGTAAACGGTGTTATCGGCTACGGCAGTAAGATGGGCGAGGGTTGGTTGCTGACAGCCGAGATGATTGAACTTGCCGATACAGGCTATGAGAATATCGTATGCACACAGCCTTTCGGTTGTCTGCCGAATCATATCAACGGTAAGGGCGCAATCAGAAAGATTAAAGAAATCAGACCGAATGCCAATATCGTTACCATCGACTATGATCCGGGTGCGCCGAAGGTAAATCAGGAGAACCGTATCAAGCTGATGCTTTCTACAGCACAGAAAAACCTGAAAAAAACAAATTCATAATTCTGCGATGTTTCATCATAAGTCGCAAAAATACCCCGGCAACGGAAATTCCGTTTGCCGGGGTATTCCTTTTTTATTTTTCCAGTCAGTCTAACACTTTTTCCAGTTCAGCAATCACGATCCTTAATGCTTTGATCCGTGCATATTTTTTATCTACGGATTCTAAGATATGCCACGGTGCATAGGTAGTGCTCGTCTTTTGAATCATCTCATTGACTGCCCCCTCATACGCATCCCACTTATCACGGTTGCGCCAGTCTTCCTCTGTAATCTTCCATTGCTTTTCGGGCGTATTCTGCCGATCGGTAAAACGGGCAAGCTGCGTATCTTTGTCGATCTGCACCCAGAATTTGATGATCACTGCTCCCCAGTCGTGCAGTTCCTTCTCAAACTCATTAATTTCATTGTACGCACGCATCCAGTCATTCTCGCTGCAAAACCCTTCCAGACGTTCGACCATCACACGCCCATACCACGTTCGGTCAAAGATTGCAATATGCCCGGTACGCGGAAGCCTTGTCCAGAAACGCCACAGATAATGTCTTGCTTTCTCATGCGGCTCGGGACTTGCAATCGGATGAACCTCATATCCACGCGGATCAAGTGCTCCCGTAATCCGCTTGATATTTCCGCCTTTTCCGGCTGCATCCCACCCTTCATAGGCAATGATGACCGGCACTTTCTTACGATACAGACGATTGTGCAGTTCTCCAAGTCTCTGCTGAAGCTGCTTTAATTCCTTTTTATAGACATCCTCCTCCATACACTTGTCCAACGGAATGTCACAAAGAAGCGGCATTTTTTTCAACGGAAATACATTCTGCAGAAGCGGAACCGCCATCTGGTGATTACTCAGAGCAATCTCAATCCCCTGGGTAAGCGTCTCAAGAATCTGTACTTCTGTCCATTTTCTGGACTTAGCATCAATGATATACCAGGGTGCGGATGGCATATTTGTATTTTTCAGATATCCGGAAAATACATCCATACATTTCTCATAATATTCATTCTGCCACAGATCTTTTTTGCTGACACGCCATGTTGTGTCCTTCTGATGCTCCAGCTGTGCAATACGCCGTGACTGTTCCTTTTTTGAAATATGCAGAAAGAATTTCATGACCAGATAGCCATTGTCTGTAAGCTGCCGTTCAAACCGGCGGACACTTTCAATCCGATTGGCATATACATCCTCGGAAATGGTTCCGTGCAGACGCTCCTCCGTAATCTCATCCATCCATGCCGTATCCAGAAATACAAACTGTCCGGCTTCCGGAATTTTGGCAAAATGCCGGTACAAAAACGGTTTTCTCTTGTCATCCTCCGTCTTTTTCTGCATCGATACCACCTTAAAGAAACGCGGATCAATATTCTGGATGATCTGGCCGATTGCATAACCTTTTCCGGCCGTTCCCCAGCCTTCAAGCACAACAAGAACCGGCACTTTTTTTTCTTTAATCAAAAGCTGCTGCCGTGCCAGTTTCTCTTTTACCGCTTCCAGCCGTGCCTTAATTTCCTCCTCCGATGGTTTTTCGGATTTTTCCCACTCTTTTAGCATAAAAACCCCTCCTTATGCTTTTTTCTTATCATACCACAGCTGCTGATTTTCATCCACTTCTTTGCAAATTTTTTTGTTTTCACTTTTCACTGGCAAAAAATGCAATTCCGATGTATAGTATCCTATATATAAACTTTCGAAATCTGTGTTTTCGTAAATATAAAGGAGTATAAAAAATCATCATGCTGCAATTAGAACGTCAGAAACTTATATTGGAATATTTGAAACAAAACCGAAAAGCAACCACAAATGAACTCAGTGAAATGCTTGGAGTTTCCACCACAACCATCCGTACCGATTTAAACCAGATGGATAAAGAAAAACTTCTGACCAAAACACATGGAGGCGCACTCTACCACGATAACTCCGCAGACAATAAAGAACTTACCGGAAAAGCCTATTTCTTTCATGAACGTGCACTGGAAAATAAAAAAGAAAAAGAGGCAATTGCTGCAAATGCCATCCACATGGTAAAAGATCACATGTGCATCTTTTTAGATGCCAGCTCCACTGCCTATACACTTGGCATGAAACTGACCGGCTTTACAGAACTTACCGTTATCACAAACGGCATTGACCTTGCACTGGCTCTGAAGGATATCCCCGGGATCACCGTTATCCTGACCGGTGGAATCGTTACCTCTGCCTCTTCTTCCATTGAAGGTCTCCTCGGTGTGGATCTGCTACAGAAAATTCATACGGACATTGCATTTGTCTCTGCACGCGGCTTCTCCGTTGAAAACGGACTTACCGATTTCAGTATCTACGAAGCAGATTTAAAACGCATGTGTATCAAGGCTTCTGCTAAAACAATTGCATTGATTGACCACACCAAATTTGACACCTCATCCATCTCCAGCTATGCTTCTATTGATGATCTGAATCTGGTAATCACTGACTCCGGATTATCCGAAAATACAAAAGAAATTTATGAAAAAGCCGGCGTTGATCTGCTCATCGCCGACTAATTATCAATTTTCCATGTTTAACAATTTTTGCATTGCAGCTGCCTGAACCGGTCTGGAATAATAATACCCCTGAAACCATGTGGCTCCAAAGGAACGCAGATAATTCTGCAGCTTTTCATCCTCTACCCCTTCCAGGCAGCTCTTTAAATCCGCTTTATTTGCAAAATCAACCATGCTGCGCACCAGTGCCTGTTTGGTCTGATTATCCGTAATTCCACGGATAAAACTCATGTCAATCTTTATCTCATCCATCGGGGTCTGCAGCAGGACACTTGAAGATGCACTTCCCGTACCGTAATCATCCATTGCAAGTCTCACTCCATGTTGTTTGAGGTACAACAGTTTTTCTTCCATAACGCTGACCGGCATGCTTCTACACCGCTCTGTCAGTTCCAGACACAACTGCCCCGCCGGAAAACCGGTTTCTTTCAACAATGCCATGACAACACCACAGAACGTTTTCCTTTCCAGCTGTTTTGCGGACATATTGACATTAATAAAAAAATCCGGATTTGATTTTCGAAACTCCACAGCATCCGTCAATGCCTGTTTCAAAACAAAATTTCCCAGATCATACATACATGGATTACTTTCCAGCCAGTCAATAAACATTCCCGGTGGCACAATACCATATGGCTCCTTTTTCCAGCGGACCAGTGCTTCCGCTCCGACAATCTCTCCTGTCTGTGCATGTACGACAGGCTGATACTCCACATAAAATCCGTCACATTGGTTCAGCACAGACTGATGAATTACCTTCATCAGATCCAGATCCACGTCCCCATTGATCTGTACCAGATCATTAAAGAACATTAACTTATGATCCCGTCTGGTACGCATTTTTCCTAAAACATATTCCAGCTTACTCTGTACCGTGGAAATTTCTCCCTCATAATGATCAAGAATTATCCCACTGGCATATATCTTCAGGTCAAAATGGTTGTTTTCTAAGACAACACTTTCCTCCAGCCGCGCGCGAATCTTCTCCAGAAATGCCGCAGCCTCTTCACGGCTGGCATCCCTCAAAATAAATGCGTAATTGGAATTTCCCATACGATAAACTGCTTTATCTGCATCCATCATGTAAATAAACCGGTATGCAAGAACCTTTTGAATCCGGTCGCTGTAATTTGTTCCGTACAATATATTGATATCATTCATATGATCAATTTCAATTTCCAAAACAGCTACTTTTCGTCCCTGCTGAATATAATCCACAATATCTTTTTCAAATTTGACCTGACCATAAAGATCCGTCAACGGATCAATTTCCGGAATCACATTCTGATTCCGAAGCAGAACAATAAAATATCTGTTTTTGCCCTGCTCTAAAATCATATCCGTTATAATCTGCGTCATCACATACTTTTTGTCTTTTCCCATACGGATGTACAGATCGTTCTCCAGATTGATCCCCCGCAGACGTTTTTTCATCTCTTCCGTATATTCCGGGCAGTCATATGGGTGTACGCTCTTTTCCAGCACTATTTTATATCCATCTTCACACCATCCCGATGGAATCCCCAGAAATTCTGCAGTACTTTCTGGAACAAATGTTAAATTATGCTGCATATCAGTAACCATTAAATAACTGTCCTGAGATAATTTTGAAATACGACTGATCATCTCCTGAAATATCTGAGATTTTTCCATGCAAAATTCCTGTTTTTCCATCGCTTCCACTCCATATACCTTCTATCAATAGTCTATGTTTATGGTAACATATTTCTGCCATTTATGCAATTTTCAACTTTGACTGGTGCATACATGAAAATTGCAAAGTTTAATTCTACCATCCATTTATACAGTGGAATTCTCTTCTGCACAAGTGGAGTTTAATCTTTCATATCATAAATGGTATGCTCATGTTGGCCTTCTGACAGCAGTAGAAGGAGAACTAGCATGAGCAAATATATTCCCGGTAATCA
>ENA-OOSB01000974-OOSB01000974.1-human-gut-metagenome-genome-assembly--contig:-NODE-974-length-10584-cov-5.334695_pt1 | contig 10584 bp, 9 predicted proteins | sample MGYA00241173_ERZ501204 | MGnify/ENA primary metagenome ERZ501204 (study PRJEB25962, sample SAMEA1965384) | human gut metagenome | biome: human gut; feature: human-associated habitat; material: faeces...
GTTTTTTTAACTAATTAGTTCTTCCTCAATTTCATCTATTTCTTGTGTTTCTTCCTCAATAATAATCTCATCAAGAGCCAATGTATAATATGTATCTTCAAAGCTCATATTAACAGCACTTAACCATAAAGAAGCATCTTTATTATTTTCCATAAAAAAATCACCATACATAGTATGGCAATTTCAAAATTAATTATTCTTTAATAATTCTTTTTTATAATCTTCATAACCAGGCTTATCAAGAAGTGCAAACATATTTTTCTTATACGCCTCTACACCCGGCTGATTAAATGGATTAACTCCTAAGCTATATGCTGAAATAGCACACGAAATTTCAAAGAAATATGCTAAATAGCCATAGCTATATGCTGAAATTTCGGGAATTTCAATTAACATATTAGGAACTCCCCCTGATGTATGAGCAATCCTTGTAGCCTCACATGCTTTTTGATTAACATAATCAACACTATGCCCACATAAGTAATTTAAGCCATCAAGGTTATCTTCATCCTTCAAAATAGCTACATCACTAATAGGTGACTTAACCTTCAAAACAGTTTCAAAGAAATGACGCTTACCATCCTGAATCATTTGTCCTAAGGAATGAAGATCAGTCGAAAAAGAAACTGATGATGGATAAATTCCTTTATGATCCTTACCTTCAGATTCTCCAAAAAGCTGTTTCCACCATTCAGAAAAATAATTTAAGCAAGGCTCATAATTAATTAAAAGCTCAATATCATAGCCTTTTTGATATAAATAATTTCTAACTGCTGCATAGTATAAAGCTGGATTAGAGGTTGTTCTTTCTCTTGTATATTCAAGAGCATCCCTAGCCCCTTCCATCATTTTTTCAATATCAATACCACTACAAGCAATCGGAAGAAGACCCACCGCCGTCAACACTGAAAATCTACCACCAACATCATCAGGAACTGTAAACATCTCATATCCCTCACTTTTAGCAAGTGTATGAAGTGCTCCTTTTTTAGCATCAGTTGTAGCATATATTCTTTCCTTAGCACTAAGCCCATATTTTTCTTCTGCAAGTTTCTTTAAAGCTCTAAAGGCAATTGCAGGTTCTGTTGTAGTGCCTGATTTTGAAATAACATTAATACTAAAATCCTTGTCATTCAAATAAGCTAAAAGTTCACTCAAATAGGTTGATGACATTTGATTTCCAGCAAAAATTATTTCTACGTCATTTTTTCTAAAATATCCTTTTAGCATTTCAATCGCACTTCTTGCCCCAAGATATGATCCACCAATTCCTACAACTACTAAAACATCAGAATTGGCTCTTACCTTTAATGCGGCCTTTTTAATACGTAAAAATTCTTCCTTATCATAACAATTAGGAAGATCAAGCCAACCTAAAAAATCATTTCCAAGCCCCTCTTTTGACATTAAAATATCATATGACTTTAATGACTTTTCTAAATACGAATCAAAATCTACTCCTAAAAAAGGTTTAATATTATCATAGTTAAAATTCAAATAATTCTTCATATATTCTCCACTAGTCTAAATCTGTAACATTTTCAACGCCAATAACGCCAGGCACCTCATCCATAAGCATCGCTTCAACGCCACCCTTTAAGGTGTCATCAAGCATCATGCAATCTAGACAAGCACCCATCATTCTTACATAAACAATACCATTTTCAAATTTAACGAACTCAATATCTCCACCCTCACTATTTAAGTAAGGCTTAATTTTGTCAATCACTAAATTAATTTGTTCAATTTGTTCTTCTAAATTCATAAAAAATCACCTTTTAAATAATACATTACTTACAAGCTTTTTACAAGTAAAATACTCAACGATTATTACGATTTCTATTATTAGGTTTATGACGACGCTGATTTAATTCAGCTTGTTTATCCTTTAATATTTCATTTGCTAAATCGTCTGGTAAAGGATATGTCTTTACAGCATTTAAGCTATTCATATCAAGAACAATATGGGGAGCACTCTTTTGAGTATGAAGCAACACTAAAGAATCCTTATCAAATGCTTCTTTTTCAATATGAGGGATTTGTGTATCACCTTTTGTTATTTCTTCTGTTTCTTTTTCATCCTTATGCTCGTTATAATACTCTTCTGTTGTTTTTTTAAGTATAAAATAAGCAGGCTTATAATTACAAGCTTCAATTAAATAATCTGGTATATACTCAAAATATTCCTTAGCTGCCGGATTAGCACTAAAGCCCTTTAATCTCAGTTTTGAATCAGATATATCACCAACAATATAAATAAATTGATCATACCATTCTTCAATATAGCATTCTTCAAATATTTCCAAATTAAAGGCATCCTTAACATTCTTAAGAACTTGAAAATATCCTTTTTTTGTTTTTACTACCATAAAAATCACCTGATAGTATTCTAACACAAAACAATCCTTTTGTCACGAAACCTAAGCAATATGAAAATAATAATTAGGAATCTCATTATTAATAATACCTGACGATAGTAAGATCTTGTCCTCATAATTAATAATTTGTTCTTGAAAAGGGATTTGAATATAAATATCCATTTTAATTTGTAATGATACCTCATATAATTGATTATTAATACCGTAATCAGAAACGTCACTTACAATTTCACTATCAAATGCTTGATATACCGTTAATCTTAAGGGAACCTTTAATCCATCTGTCAGCATAAATTTCTTGGTAAAAAAATACCCAACGGGAACCGATACATAGTTTACCATATTTTCAATTTCGGGATTTAATTTACTAAGCATACTAGAAGCTTCAGCCTTAATATTTAAAGCCTCGTATGTATCTAGGTAAGCATAGGATATCTTGCCATCATTATATTTTAGCTTCATAAGATTTTCATCCATATTTTCTAAAATAGATTTTTTTATTACAGCCGTTACATTTTTTTCATATATTTGTATCGCCTTAATTTTGACATATTCAATTACGTTATCATCAAAATATGACTCTGTTAAGCTAAAAAATAAAGCAACTAATAATATTAAAAATATTAACCTTCTTTTCTTACGAAATATAAACCAAAGCCTCATCTACTCTCATTCCTTTATAAGCTCCTAAGGCTTTCATACCATTACTTAAATCATAAATATTAGCATTTAGCATATCATCAAATGTTCTTACACCTCTAACACTTGCACATATTACATTTCGCTCAAGCATGTTAGGGGTATTATAAACATCAACATTTAATGCACCACACATAATAAAGCCCTTTTTACCCTTAATAATTAAAAGTGTTGTTTTAGGAAGCTCAATTTCAATCCCTTCATATTTTACTCCTTTTACAATTATATCTTTCATTTAATCACCCGCTAAATATATGCTAAATATTTTAAAAAAAGACATAAGTAGGCATTTTTATAAATGCTTAAATATATTATCGGTGTAAGCTTTTTCTTTATTTTTATTCATTTTAGATTTTTGAATATGTTTTCTAGCATTTTAGATAGCATTTGACAAAACGTATTACATAATTATTTTTTTTGCAAAAAAAAGAATGGACTATAATAATCCATTCTCTTAAAATTATTGTTGTTTTTTCTTCCTTACAGTGTATGTAATAAGACATACAATACCACAAATTACAAGAACACTACCAGCTCCGATAATAGCCCATAAATAGCTAGGCATTGAATGATCATTAGCAATTAAACCAAATTGTTGAGAGCTATTTTTTAATGTAAAGGTATTATATTCACCATAAATGGTAGTTTCAACCTCATTTTTAGCTTCATCATCACATACATAAACCTTAGAGTCTGTGTTTTTAATCTTAACAATAATATTATCATATGTTACTTCTTTTCCATCAACAATGAAAACTAAAACATAATTATCACCATTACGGTGAACCTCAAGCCTTGTTTCAGGTGCAAATTCACCCTCAACAAAAATAGTCTCATCAGATGTTGCAATACTTGTTTTTACAACCTCGTATTTTGCATAAATAACATTATTATCAGTTATATCCCAGTTAACAAAATATTTCGCCTTTTTTCCTTGATAATAATAGCCACCATTTACTAAAGAAGAATGCTTAAATCCAGGAGTTAATGGAACCTTGGCGTCATATACACGGCAAATAGAATTAATCTCAAATGAGTCATAATCATCAACATCACCATTATCTTCGTTCCATTCCATAAATATATATACCTTAGATACGCGTGCACACTCTTTTTCTATAGCAAATAAAATTTCAAGCTGCTTCTTACCTAAAATATTATAATCAAGTGTTACATCAAAATCATCACAAGCAATTAATTCTTCATATGACTTTAAATAAGGATATGAAGTCTTATCAAGTCCACCAATATAATTATCACCAGAAAAACGATTATCTAAAAACTTAGATAGTGTATTATAGCTAATAAGTGAATCACTTGTAATTAATGAGGCTGCATAATCCGATTCTGAGCCATAATTAATTTTATTAATTCCTTTAAATTCATTATCAATGTAGTAATTATATTTAATATTTTCATTGAATGTACCTGATGACATATCTAAGGAATCAGCATATCCTAAAATATTACCTATATATGTTGAACCTGTTTCAACGACAAAATAGCAATCACTTAAATTAGAAATTATCTTTGAAGTCTTTGTAGCATATCCCGAAATTCCACCAAGATAATTTAGGCCCTTAATAACAGTATAAGACATTGAATAAGAGATAGTACCATCAATATAACCAGCAATTCCACCAACATATTGAGCGCTATTTAGGCCGCTTGCAAATATATTACCATAAGAAATTGATTCTGTAATGGTACCATTCTTCATTTGCCCTACAATACCGCCTACATATGAACCACTTTCAACAGAAACATTGGCTTTATTAATACATGCTCTAATTGTACTTGAAATATCAACTAATCCACAAATTCCGCCAACACTTCCATTACCAAAAATAGTACCGTTGTTGTAGCAATATAAAATAATATTCTTATTTAAATTAGTACTAGATACAACATCATCATTTTTATCGCTTGATGAATTTAAAATTGAATCAATAATTTCTTGATAATCAGATGAACCAAAATACTCATTATAATTTGAATCAGAAGATACAGTTGTATAGTAGCCAACAATACCACCGACATTAGTTCTACCATAAATATCAGCATAATTATTACTAAAGTAGAAAGCACCATTACTAAGGCCTGCAAGTCCTCCAACAAATACACCAACACTAGAGTATCCTACTCTACCGCGATTTTCGCTTGAAATAATTTCTCCAATTGAATAGCCGGCTACTCCACCAATACATCTAACATTTTCATTAGTTGGATATTGTTTATTATTAATTTCACCTCTATTAGTTGAATTGATAACCTTGCCCCCATTAAATCCAACAATTCCACCAACATAGCTCTTACCTAAAACATTTGCATTGTTAGTAACATTAATTGCCCGAGAATAGCCTATATTTTTAGTTGAATCTACAGAACTATCATCCTTATCAAGCTTGTAATTACCCATATATGCAATTACACCAACATAGCTTTTACCACTAATGCTACCACTTACAGTAACATTTTCTACGTTACCAAATAAATGTCCAACAATTCCAACATAAGATCCACCTTCGGCTGTAATTTTAGCGTTCTCAAATTCAACATTCTTTATTACACCAGTCTTAGTTACTAAGCCAAATAAAGATGCATCATCAGTAGAATCATCATAGCTAATTGCTAAATTGCTAATAGTATGATAATTGCCATTAAATTCGCCACTGAAGCTTGTTATATGTTTACTAGCAATTTTTGATATATCGATATCTTTAACTAAATTGAATACTTTATTTAAAGAATATTCTCTATCACTGTTACAATTATTTACAAAATTAACAAAATCAGATACGTTTGAAATTACTACTTCTTCCTTAACGTTTTCATCTGCAAGAAGAGAATATTTATAATTTCTTAAACGAGAATAAACATGATCTGGTGAAAAAATAATTTCATAGGTACCAGCCTGATTTAAGCTAATATAATTTGAACCATCCTTATAATCCTTTACACCATCAGTAATATAAAATTCAACCTTATTTTTAGCTTGATATTCATCAATAGTTAAATATAAAAGATACTGAGCATAATCCTTATTATATAAATCATCATTATCTTCTTTTATTTTTGTGAATTTATATAGTTCATTTAAATCATGATTACCATATTCATCAAATAAATAATCATTCAAATTAGATGCAATGTAATAATCATTAATAGCACGCTCTTGCTTAATTGCCTTAGTTTGGTACTTATCATTTAAAGCTATAAAAGAAATTTCATACCAGCCTCTATCATCAAGATCAATCTTAGAAATAACGGTATCATCATCATTGTCATCGTTAATTAATATATAATCATTTGTAATCTCATCAAAACGATAAATTAAATAATTTAGATTAGCATCCTCTGCGCCAACATAGAAATCAAGTGATTTATAGCCACCTGATGCATCATCGTGGTTATAGTTTAGCTTATAAGCATCTTCATTATTAATTTTTACACTTTCTGTATATTTTGAAATATATTTTTCTTTAAATACAACATAATATAAACTAGCCTCATTAATGTAAGAATAGTATTTATAATCATCACCTGTACCAAAATTACCATTTTCATCATATAAATATAAATTACTATCAGTTATTTTTCCAGGTGTATATAAAATACGATAAGTTCCAGAAGCAGGGACAGTATATTTTTCTAAGTCAAGGCTATAATTTAGATTATTTCCTTCATTATCCTTAAATGAAATAACATCATTTTCATTTAACTTTATCTCATCAATATAATATTCATCATAAGAACTATTAAATTGATTAAACTTAAGCTCGTATTCATTTTCACCAACAACAGCCTTAAAGCTTGGCTTTAAATAGTATTCATAAGAAATATGAGCATCGGTTTTAGTCAATGTATCATTTACATGCTCTTCATCATAAACATAATCCTTAGCAAAATAAATATTATATTTAGAAGCAGTTGTAACAGAAACACTCATTGCATTACCACTCTTGTTATAATAAATAACTCCACTATTTGATTCTACTCTAAATTTATTAGTAGCATCTAGATTAACATTTAAAAGAACATAATAATCAGCATCTTCACTAGGCTTTGTCATTTTATTAGCTGACTTTTTCTGATAATTATCCGCTGAAAATGTCACATAATAGTCTTCATCTAAAGCCTCTGACTTAGTAGTTAGAAACAAAGTTAAGCAAGAAAAAATAGCTATAAAGCAAATTGAAAGTAATCTTTTAATCTTCATTGTTAGTATCCTCCTTTATTGTTTTAATTTTTTTAAAGTGCTTCTTATACTTTTCGGTATTAATCTTAGGAAGCTTTAGTTTTAAAAGCTTGTCCGCAAAGAAATACAAGAAAATAGGAAGTACACACATAACACATAAAATTGAAATTATTGTTCCTCTTCCAAGTGCTAGACCTAGGGTTGAAATAAGAGGGTCTGATACAAGAAAGTAAATTAAATATCCCGCCGCAATCATAATTGTTCCTGATGTAACGATCGTTGGAAATGATTGATTTAAGGTATCAATAACTGCGTTTCGTTTGTCGCTTCCACCACTTCTTAGTTCTGTATAACGGTTAGTTATTACAATAGCGTAATCAATTGTCGCACCCATTTGAATTGAAGATACAATCAAATATACAAAGAAGAAAATATTAATTCCTTCTATTGCGGGAACTGCAAAGTTAATAAATATCGCACCTTGGATTGTCGCAACCTGTAATAAAGGTAGTCCCCAAGAGCTTGAGGTAAACATTAAGATTAAATAAACAAATACAATGGTAAGAACAGAAATCAAAAGATTATCAGTTGAAAAAGATGCATTCAAATCATATGATGACATTGAATCACCAGCAAATATCAATCCCGGATGATATGGCTTCAAATTATTTGTCATACGTTCAATTAAATCAAATGTTTCTTTATCTTCAATTTCAGATTTAATATTAAATACAATACGTGTATAATTTGTACCAATTAATTGGTCCTCAGCATCACTAATTTGATCTTTAATATCGTCATAATTATCAAGTAAATCCTGATTATTATTTAAATAAGCTCTTATAAAATCATCATGTGAAAACGCACAATCGGCCATGTCGAGAATGGTTGTTGTATAAATATCAGGATTAGCTTCAAATATCATTACCTCTTCAAAATCATTATCCTCACTTGAAAGATAAGCATACGCAAGATATATATCCTTAGCAGTTGTTTGGTCAATACCCAAAAATAAAGCGAAATCCTTATAATTCATTTTATCGACTAGAGAATATGTAATATTATTAGATGTAATTTCAACATTTGAAATACAAGTAATATCACTAACAAGATTTTCTTCCTTTAGATATTCTACAACCTGCTTTTCTTCTTGATAATCACCAGCAGGAACTAAAATAACAAACTGATTTTTTGAACCAAAGATTTCTTTTATTTGACTTGAAGCAATCATTGATTCAGTTGGTTTGGATGTTGAAATAGCACTTTGAGCATAGCTATATGATAGATTCATAGAAAAATAAGCACCAACACCAACTAAAGCAACGAAAATAAAAGGAATTATGTGTTTAAGTTTTAATACGCCTTTTGAAAAAAATGTAATTTTAGGGACAAAATCACGATGTGATGTTTTATCAATCGCTTTAGTGAATAATAAAATAATACTTGGCATTAAAAGGAATACAATTAGCATTGAACAAACAATACTCTTAGCAAGTACTAATCCCATATCCTGACCAAGCTTTAATGTCATACAGCATAGAGCAAGCAAACCGGAAATAGTAGTTAATGATGAGCCAAGAATTTCTGGAATAGCTTTTGATAGTGCTTCTGTTAAAGCTTCTTTTGGAGCTAAGCCTCGTGCTTTTTCTTCTGCAAAACGATGAGATAAAATAATAGCGTAATCGATTGCAAGAGCTAGCTGTAAAATTACACAAACCGAATTTGAAATAAAGGAAATTGTTCCAAAAAAGAAGTTTGTACCCATATTTAGTAAGGCAGCTGCACCAAATACAAGTAAAAATACAATTACTTCCGCAAAACTCTTTGAAGTAAAGGCTAGGACAATGATAATTACACCAATTACAAGAATCAAGATGTTATTAATATCACGAGCTAAATCATCTGCATATGTATCTACAAGTGAGTTTTTTACAAGAGCATCATACGGCTTAACCATTTTTAAAACCTGATTATAAGCATCAACACATATTTGGTCATCTTCTGTACCATCATATGTAATTGTAAATAGAGCTGATGATGATGAGTAATAGTCTTTTGTATTTTCAAATGGTAAAGACTTTACACCCGGAAGCTCTTCTATTTCATCTTTAAGCTTAGATGCATCTTCATAAGTTATATTACGAATTAAAAAAGTAGATGTACCATAGGTTACAAATTCCTCATCCATAATATCAAGTGCTTTTTTAGTATCTGTACTTGCTGGTAAATATGATGTAATAGAATATTCAATATTCACCTTATCAATTGAAAGTGCACATAATATTAGGATTGGAATAAATAAAATCAATATGGTTTTAGCATGATCTACAATAAATTTACATATTTTCTTCATTTTTTACCTCCTAAAGTGTCGAATTTTAAAAAAACCTATGATATAATATAATATTGTAAAGAATGATTCAATTACATTTTTTTACAAATGTAAATTAAACGACGGAAAAGGAAAATTGTAAATGAAAAACGATATTAGAACAATTAAAACTAAAGCCGCTATAAAGCAAGCCTTTCAAACATTAATGAAAGACAATTCCTTCGATAAGCTTACCATTCAAAAAATATGTGATGAAGCTAATGTTAATCGTGTAACTTTCTATAATCATTATCAAGACAAGTATGATCTTTTTAAAGAATATCTTGATGAAATATTAATGGATATTTTTAATAGTTCTAAAGAAGCCTATGAAATTTCAACTGAGCCTAATCTTTTCTTTAAAACATTGTTTAATAAAATTGCTGATTTATGCTTCGACAATAAAAATATTTTAATGACCCTTGAATATCAAGGCAATTCTATTATGGCCTATATTATTCAAAATACAGCCTTCGAAAAGCTAAGTAACTTAGTAGCTAATCATTTTGACGCTGCAAAGCTTAGATATCCGGCTAATGCTGTATCTGCCTTTTTAGTTGGAGGTTTTACTAATATTACATCATTCTATCTAAATTCGAAAACAGCTAGTAAAACAGAACTAATAAATTTAAGTGATAGCATCATTGATGATTTATTAAAAATAATTTTAAAATAATATTTGATAACGACAAAAAGCGATTATTAGTCGCTTTTTTTATTTTACAATTTAATTATAACTCTGTATCTTATCTAATATAATAATGTATCCATCATACTTGTATTTTACATCTAAGTAAAAAATATAAGCATTTTCTTTACTTAAAACTGATTTTTTTATCCTAAGTAAAAAAGGTTGATATTTAACCAACCTTTATGTTACTACTTATTTTCCATTCTATCTAAGGCTTCCCAGATACCTGTTATATACATAGAACCTA
>ENA-OOSB01000988-OOSB01000988.1-human-gut-metagenome-genome-assembly--contig:-NODE-988-length-10399-cov-1.363979_pt1 | contig 10399 bp, 10 predicted proteins | sample MGYA00241173_ERZ501204 | MGnify/ENA primary metagenome ERZ501204 (study PRJEB25962, sample SAMEA1965384) | human gut metagenome | biome: human gut; feature: human-associated habitat; material: faeces...
CATTTATAAAAATGACATGGTCATTAAAGCAGCAAACCAATATAAAGAATCATTAAATATTTCTTATGTGAAAGAAACAAATGATTTTAAACCCAAAAGTAGACAAGATTTACTCAATATTATTTATACAATTTTAAATAATGGTTGGAGTGAGTTTACATTCTTCTGTGATGAAGAGTATACAAACTGTTTTCAAGATGCGAAATCATTAACAGAAAATCCAGAAGAATTATCTAATTTTAATAACTTTGTGCATCCATATAATAGTTTTAATCATTTATATATCGATATCAATAATTTTGGGAAAATTCATGTAGAAGTAGAAAAAACATACTCCCAAGAGCAAATTGCATTTATTGAAAAAGAAATTGATAGCATCTATCAAGAAATTATCAATGACCAAATGACTTTGGAACAGAAAATAAAAGCAGCCCATGATTATATTATCAATCATACTGTATATGATAGTGTTGGAGCAGAAAATTTAAATAACGAAGAATATAAAAATAAAAAATCAACACATACTGCTTATGGTACATTGAAATATCATATTGCTTTATGTGGGGGATATTCTGATACCATGGCATTATTCTTAAATCGTTTTGGCGTTCCAAATTACAAAATATCCAATACAGAACATGTATGGAATTTGGCCTATGTCAATGGTGCATGGAAACATATTGATCTAACTTGGGATGACCCTGTTGTCAATACTCATCAAAATATCTTACTAGATCATTACTTCTTAATTACAGGTACAGAATTATTACAAAAAGACCCACTTCATCATACTTTTGATCAAAACATTTATCGTGAAGGAATATAAAAAGAGAATTATTATAAATTCTCTTTTTTCTTATAAAATTGTTCTCTTGTTAAGCAAATTGTAACCCCTTCTACAATATCATCAAATTTCTTCCAAGTAGATGTTTCCACAATTTGAAATCCTATTTCTTGAAATAGTTTCATAGCACCTACTCTATCTTTCTCAAAACCATCATATAAAGCATCGACACCATTTTTAAATGCAGCATCACACAATAAGTATAAACCTTCTTTAGAATAACCTAATCCACGATATTTAGCTTCTATTAAAATACCACATTCGTATCTCTTATTCATCGAATTATATTGATAATTCACATAACCAACATAACGATCTTTGACAGTATCTTTTAGAAATGCAAAAAAACGATCTGATGCTTTTCTTTTTTGATATGATGCTTCCCACTTATCTTCTGGGAAATCAATACAACCTGTATCATAATGATAACCAGAATAAGTAACATCATACCCCGCATTATAATTCATCGTCTTAGGATCTTCTAATAACTGTTTCTCATACCAATAATCTTTCAGTTCAGGTTTAATTAGAATCAGTTTCAAATCGTTCATATCCCCACCACTTTGGTACTAATTCTTCTAATTTCACTACTTCTTTCGTAGCTAAATTATCTAAAATTTCAATATTCTTACTATTTTTATCTAGCTGCATTAAATATTCTCTACATGCTCCACATGGCATACCAACATTTCCATCTCTCATAACACATACAAGTTTTACAATACGACTTTCACCATTGGTAATCATATTAGCAATTGCATTTCTTTCTGCACACATACCAAGAGTAGATGCTGTATCAATACAAACACCAGTATATATGTTTCCTTGATCTGTTAGAATAGCTGCGGCAACGCCTCCTGCTTCAATAAAGGGTGATATTGTTCTGGGATTTAACTTTTCTTTTGCTCTTTCATACAATTCATCCCAAATATTCATTTTAAATCCTCCTATTTTGGATTTAATCACATACTGTGATCAAATCCCCATTACACATGTAACTTATATACATTTGATCACACTCCTTTCTTGTTACACCTTCATTATCTAAGAAAAAAAGCAGAAAGTCAATTACTTTCTGCAAACATAATCAAATGCTTCCTGCACTGTTTGATCAAACTGTTCAAAATTTACTGTTATCCAATGAACAGGTAATTGATGTTTAAAAAAGGTATATTGCCTTTTCGCATAATGTCTACTCTCTTTTTTGATTATCTCTAAACATTCATCTAAACTTTTTGTTCCCTCAAAATAAGGAAATAATTGTTTATAACCAATAGGTGTCATGATTGCTTTTGTACGAATATGAGAATCATATATCTTCCTTGCTTCTTCTACTAATCCTTGTTCTTTCATCACATCAACTCGGTGATTAATACGTTCATATAAAAGATTACGCTCACATGTCAATCCTAAGAAAATAGTTGGATATAGTAATGTTTCTGACCTCTCTTTTAACTCTAACACTTGTCCTGTTTCATGATAATAATCAAGGGCTCTTTCAATTCTCTTACGATTGTTTGGATGAATTTTTGTATTTGGATTGATTTGACACAATTGTTGATAAAGTTCTTCATTGCTAAAACATTGATAGTTTCCTTTATAAGAAGTAGGTTCAAACTGATAATTATATAATGCAGCTTTGATATATAAACCAGTTCCTCCTACCAAAATAGGTGTCTTACCACGTTTTATACAATCATCAATAACCATTCTAGCATCTTTCTGATAATCACTGACACTATAATCTTCTGTCATCTTTTTAATATCAAATAAATGATGAGGAATATATTCCTTTTCTTTCTCAGTTACCTTAGCAGTAGCAATATCTAACCCTTGATAGACTTGTGTACTATCCGCATTAATCACTTCTCCATTTAATCTCTTAGCCAATTCCACACTTAATTTTGTTTTACCAACCGCTGTAGGTCCTAATATTACAATTACTTTCATTTATTCACCTTTTTCTGGATAAGGAATCTGTAAATGCTCATATGCTTTTCTCGTCGCCATTCTTCCTCTACTCGTTCGTTTTAATAACCCAGTCTGTAAAAGATAAGGTTCATAAACGTCTTCAATTGTACCTCTTTCTTCACCAATAGAAGAGGCAATCGCTTCAATACCAACAGGACCACCATTAAACTTTTCAATAATAGATTTTAATAAATTATAATCGGTATTATCTAATCCTAAACTATCTACTTTTAGCTTGTCCAATGCATATTTCGTAATTTCTAAATCGATATTTCCATTTCCCATAACAAGGGCAAAGTCACGAACACGACGGAATAGACGATTCGCAATACGTGGAGTTCCCCTACTACGTGTTGCAAGTTCTATCGCAGCATCATCGTCAATACTACACTCTAAAACACGACTCGTTCTTTTTACAATTTGTGTTAACTCTTCTACAGTATAATAATTTAATTTCGAAATAATACCAAAACGATCACGTAGTGGATCTGATAAATCTCCAGCACGTGTCGTTGCTCCAACTAATGTAAAAGGGGGTAAATTAATTTTAATATTACGACTAGTAGACCCTTCTCCCACAATAATATCTAATGTAAAATCTTCCATAGCTGGATATAAAATTTCTTCAATAAAACGAGGCATACGATGAATCTCATCAATAAATAATACATCCCCCGGCTCTAAAGTAGAAAGAATTGCAGCTAAATCGCCACTCTTTTCAATTGATGGACCAGACGCTGTTTTAATATTACTACCTAACTCATTAGCAATAATATAAGACAATGTTGTCTTTCCAAGTCCTGGAGGGCCATATAACAAGACATGGTCCAATGGCTCTTCACGCATCTTTGCTGCTTTAATAAAAATCTCTAAATTTTCTTTCACTTCTCCCTGTCCAATATAATCATCAATACGATCAGGACGGATACTCTGTTCAAAATTATCTTCTTTTAACTTTTCACCTGTTACAATTCTATCTTCTTCCATAAGCACCTCCTATTTTAACATAAGTTTTAATGCTTCTTTAATTTGATCTTCTAACTCTAAACTACTATCAATTTGTGGTAAAACACGTTTAATATCTGGTTGTTTATATCCTAATCCTTTTAATACTTCTACCAATTCTGCAAACTGATCCACTGCTTTTTGTCCAGATGTAGAAGCAGCTAATTTACCTTTCAAGTCTAATATAATTTGTCTAGCTACTTTATCTCCAATCTTAGGAAACTTCTTTAAATATAATACATTTTCCCTTTCAATTGCATCCTGTATTCCCTCAATTGATCCTGTTGCCAACATTGGTAATGCCATCTTACATCCCAATCCTTTTACTTGAATTAATTGTAAAAATAAATCCTTCTCTTCTTTTGTTTTAAAACCATAAAGTGTATTCTCATCTTCTCTTATTTGTTGATACACATAGATCTTAACTTCTTCCTCCTCATGAAACTGATATGGATTAGCAGTATAAATCATATATCCAATTCCATGATTATCTACAACAATATAACTTGCTTCTATTTCTTTTACAATTCCTGTTATATATGAATACATAGTATCACCTATTTCATTATACCATAACAAACAAATGTTTGGAAGAAAAAAAGATACTTTCGAAAAAGTATCTAATATTCATAACTATCTCGCAACCAATCATATTTTCCATTGCTAGCCTGTGTCCAATTATATATAGCTGTTCCGGTTTTGCCATTTGGGGCAATAACACGAATCTTATATTTTTTACCATCACCAACACATGTAGAATTATGTGGAGATGGAATATTCGGAACAGTAAGAGATGAATTTTGATTATAATAAGTAATTGGTGTTGTTTCATTTGGATAGAAAATTTCTACAGTTGCACTTGGAAAACGTTCTATAGAATTATCAGAATATACAAATAACCATGATATATGCCAATTGTTAAATGTTAGACATGAATTCGTCGTTGACGATCCTGATACCATCTCAACAGAACTAATTACTTGTAATTTTGGAACTTCTACAGTAACTGTTAAAACACTAGCTGTCACCGTATTATTGTTGTTTCCTGTATCTCTTACACGGGCAATGACTGTACCAGATTGTTCAAATTTCATACTGTGGCTTACTCCATCTACTGTATTCCAACTGCGACCACTATCTAAAGAATACTCATATACCCAACTTGATTCTTTCCCACTTGGATATTGAATCGTTACATTTTTCTTGTGATCACTTGTATTTGTTACCTGATAAGTAGGAGTCCCAATATTACTTGTATGTAAAGTAATAGACTTTTCTATTTGTTGATTACTACTAGAAAGTGCTCTTACTTTAATTTCATAATTTGTATTTTTCTTTAAACCCGTAAATACTTTTGTACCACTTGTCTGTAATGATGTCCATGTTCCTCCATTAGAAGAAAATTGATACCCTTTTAGGGTATCATTCGTAACTGTTGCACTGGCCTGTACCGTGACACTAGAACTCGTAACCCCCACTTCTTTTAAAGCTAATTGCATACTAATTGGTTTTTCTGAAGGCTTTGGACTATCTGATGGTGTTGGACTATCTGAAGGATCTGGACTAACAGATACTCCAGAACAACTATCTTGATAGGTATACTCATATGATTTTCCCACACGTTTAATTTGTACCCCTGCATTATTTGAAATAGACTGCTTTGTATCCGGGTCTTTAATATCTTCTTCTAAATAACCTTGTTTTAACTCTGAAACCTTTACACAAATTGTTTCACCATCTGTTGCAGGCAGATCAATTCGATGATCACTTGCCCATAATTTTGCAGCTGAGACAATCGACTTTTTCTGATTTTCAGAAGAATCTTGACGAAAACTAGAAAGTGTCCCAGTTACAGTTGGCACTAACAACAATGCAATAATCCCTAAAATCGTAATGGTTGCTAATAATTCTACTAAAGTAAAACCCTTTTTCATAACTATCTCCTTCTTTTTGTTTTCATAAAATATTTGATTAAATATACTTCAAATACAATAAAACAGATAAGATATCCCCATGTCAATATTTGATTAAATACACCTGTTGAATAATGATTTATCATACTGAGAATACTCGTTGGTACATATTGATTTAAAAAGCTCGTTAACTCTGGAATATTTAAAAGTTGCTTTAAGAAATCTAAAATACGAAGCAAGATATCAATAATCGCAAAGAAATAAACAAAGCTATCAAATGATTTAAATAAAATAACTACTATGAGTGCTAAAACAATAAAAATAACTAAATCCATACAATCAATCCCCTCTTCATTCATTATCTAAATAATAAATATAAAATACTATTTTCTTTTTATCACGATCAATGCGTGATAAGAATTCAATATTATCTATAGTAATATCATTAGCCACTAAATCATCTTCTTTTTCCTCAAAGTCCATTAATCGTGTAGCAATCTTTTCATTGTCCTCCAACTTTGGAATACAAATATCAATTACTTCTTGTAATAATGGCTTAGATGTTGTTTCTTGATAATTCTCTTGATCAAAGACAAGTAATAATCGAGAAATATTTTTCTTTTGATAATCTACATAAATTTCACGATTTTCATCAATCTGGTATTTTATATATTGACCCTGTTTTTCTCCTTTTATATCAGAAGAAACCTGTTTCAATCGTGTCTCAAAAGTCAATTGACTCACTTTACTATAATTCGTTTTCGTAGGACTCTTCATCATAAAAAATAAAAAGATCCATAATAAGATAAAAGCACATAAAATAGAAAGTGCAATCAACCATTGTTTCTTACCTTCTGTCATAGCTTACCTCTCATTCTCTTTTTCATTATATCATGTTTCCTCTTTTTTTTCATCTACTGTTTACAAAAAAAGATGAAAGAATATTCTTCCATCTATTTTTCAGTCATTTTAACAATATCTAAACGTTTACCATTATGGATTAATACAACAGTTGCAGACTTTTGATATCCAAGATCTTTCGCATAATTCATAGTAACATCAATATAATAAGCTTTATCATCTGTTACTTCATCATTTAGTGTATATTCTTTTTGTTCTACATTGATTACATCGACATTTACTACTTCTGGAAGTTCTTGCTTTCTATCCCCATATATATCATTCTCTACATAGTGATAAAGGCCTTCCATTGCTTCTTTCGTAAATGATTCTTGATAATCCTTGTAAACAAATTGTACACCACCTACATCATTTCGATTTACTTTATTAGATAACGTAAACAATTCACTCATAAATAATTGCGTTTCTAATTTCGCATATTTTTCTTCGTCTACACTATCCTTAGATAATTCTTTCTTTAATTTTGAAAATAAATCTTTTGAATATTTTGTAGCTTCATCAGTAATGGAATAATATCCATTAGCAATCTTATCAGTTACTGTTACAACAGTTTTTGCTTCTTTTTTATTAAAGCATATCTGATAAACACCAAAAGATGCTACTGCAATGATTGCAACTAAAACAACCATTGCAATAATAATTCTCTTCTTTTTTAACTTTCTTTTTTTTGTACGAGTAGTTGCTGCCATATAATCCTCCTATTTATTATAATCATCTACAATTTTCTTTGCTTCATCTTGTTTTTTAATTAAATCATAAACAATAATAGAATCGCTTACATTTAATAATTCCTCTGACATTTGATTATACTTTTCAATATAATCAATACTTACTGTATCACCATCATGTAATACCTTTCCTTCCCCTTTTTGATGATTATAATACATCTTATCTGTCAACCAGTTACCATCAGGGAAAATAACAACATTTTCATCAGTTGAGAAGATATCATGACCTAATGCATACTTATCAGTAAATCCAAACATATTTCCTAATGTTGGAAGTACATCATACATACCCATTATTTTTGTAATTTCTTTCGTATACTTATCGTCATTCTCATGATCTTTTGTCCAAATAATCAATGGTACCTTACGATTTAACTCATAATCATAAAAATCAACATCGTGATAATTTGGATCATCTTTATCTAAAACACTGTCTGTATAAGGATCGTAATTATAGAAATATTCAAACTCAGATTGTTTTAATTTTGCATCATGATCTCCATAAATTACTACTACTGTATTATCTAAAATACCAGCTTTATCTAAATCATCAAATAACTGTCCAATTGCACTATCTGCATAATGTACAAATTTAAAGTAATTTCCTAACTTTGTACCTTCCATATATGGTGCTGAAACAGTTTCTTTCTCTCCCGTTTCAGGATTTGTTTTCTCATATTTATAATCTACCTCAATTGGATCTGGTAAATGTTCAACATCTGAGAATGGTGTATGGTTAGAAAGCATAATTAATGTTCCATAGAAATTCTTGTTCTTTTCTTGAATCTTCTTAATTTTTGGAACTGCTTGTCTAAAGAATGAACGATCAGATAATCCTAATCCAATTGTCTCATCAATCTTAAAATCATTATAACTATAGAATCTATCATATCCTAATGTTTTTGGATGAACTGTATCACGATTCCACATACTACCCTTATTTCCATGCATACTAAATGCATAATATCCTTGTTCTTTTAACAACTTAGGAATAGTAACATATTCTCTATCCCAATAGCTAATAAATACAGTTCCACTCGTTGCTGGCATAAGTGCAGTATTAAAAGTAAATTCAGTATCACTACTAGTTCCAACACTTTCTTGTGCATAGAAATTAGAGAAAAATAAACCTTCGCTAGCAATACGATTTAAATTTGGTGTTAACTCTTCCCCATTAAACTTTAAATCCATTACAAACTCTTGCATACTCTCAGCATGAATCACAAGTAAATTCTTCCCTTTAAAGACATTTGTATATTCGTTTTCAGCGTGTGTCTCTTGACTTCTTTTATCATAATACTCTCTAAATTCACGTGCTTTTTCATCATATCCAAACAGTGGACTAATTTGAGGTTTTAAACTAGAAATAACATCATTGATTTGATATGTATATAGCCCAAAACGCATCACAATAAACTCACGATTCCATTGTTTTCCAAGTCTTGAAATATCTACTGAATTTAAAGTAGAAATAAATACACCTACAACAACAAGTCCAAATACCATAGTATTTAGTGCTCTTACTTTTCCTACTTCAATTTCAGCTACTTTCTTATAATAATCTTTCTTCTTCAATGTATGATTTAAAAAGAAAAGTGCGATTGGAGCCCATATATAAGAAAAATCTTTTAACTCCATAACATTTTCTACAACTGCATCCGCAACATCTACAATCTGTAATGATGTCTGTAATAATGATAGAGACGCAAATGATAAATAATTCGTATAATACATTGAATTTATAATACACAAAATCGTAAAGATGATAGAGCAAGTGGCAAAATATTTAAACTGATTCTTTGGTTTAAAGAAATAACCAAATGCACCAATAATTACAACAACTGCTAAGTCTGCTAATATCGGAAATACATCAAAATAATTTTTTACTGTCAAATAACGTAATAATGTTGCATTTAATACAGAAGTCACAACAAAACTTAAAAACAAGATATTTGTTTTCATATAATTTGCAGAATATGACTTCATTTTTTTAGTAATACGTTTTGAAGTATCTTTTATTTTCTTTTGCATAACTCACCTCAATATTCATACTAAGAATAAGCGATAAGAATCAGGATATAAATTGAAGTGAAAATCAAAGCGAAAAATAAAATAAAATCAGAATGAAAATTAAAATGAAAATCAGAATAAAAATTAAAAATAAAAAAAGGAAATTGCTCTCACAATTTCTTATTCTATGATGTATGGATTTGATTTGGTTCCGTTTCCACTAATAAAATGAATTGATGGCTTTAAAAAGATAACTGGACGGACACCAGTACCATAATTCTTTCCATAATGAGTATTATAATATACAAAACCAACTTTATCTTCCAATAAAGCAACTCCCCACGCATTGCTTGCATAATTTCCAGACTCTGCAGAAAACGCATTTATGGTCCAATATACCATTTGATTTGATAATTCTATTAAATAAGAACTACAAGTTTCTTTTGAAGTATCTGCAGATAATTGCTTATACTGATCAGTCGCTGATTCACATGCTGTATTCGTACTTGCCCTTAATAAATCACTAACATTGACTAGCCCTACATTTCCTGTCCATTGATACATCTTCTCTCCTGCTATATTTTTTTCAATACTGTCATTTCCACTTTTATCTAAATATTGAACACTACCAATATTAAAAATATGGCTTTGTACTTGTATTTTAGCTGTTCTATTTAATGTTGGGTAATATGTATTGTTTAGATACTCCTTTATACTAGAATCTTCTGTTACGGTTCCACGATAGTTTCCATTTGGAGTTTGAAAGGTGCCTGATACGGCTGCAAACACTCCACATCCCCAATTTGAATTTGTACAATATGTATTATTTTCCGTACTTCTATGATATGCTTCATCATATGACATTTTTGTATACCCGTCATTCTGTGGTAATAATTCATCCCTGATAATCTTATAGGTTCCATCTGTTTCTTTAGCGATAATTCTCCATAATTCATCATTAAACTCTATATAATTGTTTGGATTACTACCACGATAAATATATCTTC
>ENA-OOSB01000994-OOSB01000994.1-human-gut-metagenome-genome-assembly--contig:-NODE-994-length-10368-cov-1.583923_pt1 | contig 10368 bp, 8 predicted proteins | sample MGYA00241173_ERZ501204 | MGnify/ENA primary metagenome ERZ501204 (study PRJEB25962, sample SAMEA1965384) | human gut metagenome | biome: human gut; feature: human-associated habitat; material: faeces...
ATTCCCAAATTGGTGTTGACGGTTCTATTAAGTCACCGTATGATTCTGAACAACAGGTGTATGCCAAATTTTTTGAAGAGCTGAATGCTTCTATCAAAATCATGAACGAACAGTCGAATGACCGTCTGACAGCATCTGCTGACTATATTTACAGTGGAGATGTAAAGAAATGGATTCGTTTTGCCAACTCTTTGAAATTACGTTTGGCCATGCGCATTGTGAATGCTGACCCTACTACTGCACGAAAGATGGTGGAAGAAGCATTGGATCCTCAATACGGAGGTGTTATTGAACAGAACGCTGATAATGCCGCATGGAGGTATTTTGCCGGCTCAGTAACTAATCCAATTTACACGGCTACCCAGTACAACCATGTTCTTTCTCACAATGATGACAAAAAAGAATGTCTTACAGGTGGTGATACTCATGCTGCAGCTGATATTATTTGCTACATGAATGGTTACAATGATCCCCGTCGTGAGAAATATTTTGTGAAATCTGAATGGGATGGTTATGAATATGTAGGTATGCGCAGAGGCATTTCGATTCCTGACTTGAATACAGTAGGACATAAATATTCCGGCGTGAATCTGAAGCCTACAGATCCTCTCTACTGGATGAATGCTGCCGAAGTCGCATTTCTCCGTGCAGAAGCTAAAGCCATTTATGGATTCAATACAGGTGGCGAAGCCAAAGATTTTTACGAGCAGGGCATCCGTTTGTCTTTCGAACAATGGGGAGTAGATGGTGCAGACCAATATATGAACAAAGATACTAAAAACAGCATCTCTTATACTGACCCGAACAAAGGACTTAATTCATACGCTGATGAGTTAACCAAGCTAACTGTAAAATGGAATGAAAATGCTACTCCTGAAGAGAAGCAGGAACGTATCATTATTCAGAAATGGATTGCCAATTGGCAGCTAGGTAACGAAGCTTGGGCCGATTACCGTCGTACCGGTTACCCGAACCTCTTGCCCGCTACGGATGACGGCAACAAGAGCGGTGGAGTGGTTGACTCAGAAAGAGGTGCGCGTCGCATCCCCTATCCAGCTTCTGAATATAATGATAATATAGAGAATATTCAATTTGCCGTGAACACTTATTTGGGAGGTCAGGATAACATGGCTAAAGATTTGTGGTGGGCTAAGAATAATTAATGATGTATTTTAATATAGCAAAATTTATGAAAAATAATATATTGAATAGTGGGTTGTGCTTGGCTTTGGGAATGGCGGCTTCATTTTCTCTTTCTTCATGTGAAGATTGGACTGAAGTAGAAAGCCTAGATATTCATACTCCTTCATTGGAGGAACAGAATCCACAATTATATGAGGACTACTTGAAAGACTTGAATGCTTTTAAAGCCAGCGATCACCATGTGTTGTTTGTTTCATTCAGTAATGTGGCCAATCCTGTAAAACAGGGTGAACGCCTGACAGCCCTGCCCGACAGCGTGGATTATATTTCTTTGAACAATCCGTCCGAAATAGGAGCAGGATTGCTTGAGGAGATGAATGAAGTGCGTAGAAAAGGTACTAAAATTGGATATACATTTTCTTATGCCCAGTTTGAAGCAGAGTGGGATTTGATGCTAGAGGCAAATCCTGAGTTGACTGAGACTGAAAGACAAGAATACTTTACTAAGAGAACTGAAGAGATGTTGTCATTGGTAGACAAGTATAATTATGATGGTGTTATTGTTGATTACGTTGGCCGTTCATTGGTGAGCTTGAAGGATGAGCCTTTGCGTACATATATCGCTCGCCAAAAGGGTTTCTTTGATATTATCAGCACTTGGAAATCAAGGCATACAGACAAATTTCTTGTTTTTTATGGCAATGCGCAATACATTGCTCCGGATAACATGGGCTTCCTGATGAACTGCAGCCATATAATTGTGCGAACGGAACTGTCTACCGGTGAAGGAGATTTGGATGTTAAGATTCAGTTGGCCGAAGAAGCTGGAAAAGAAGTCATGCATCAGTATGAAGGTGCCAATCCTGTGCCGTTGGACAATATGATAGTTTGTGTGCAGATGCCAAAGGCTGATGACAAGAACAAGACTATCGGTTATTGGGGGACAGTGGAAAGTGGTAACAAAGTGTCGGCAGCTGTTGGTGCTGCTAGTTGGTTGTGGAAGCCGGTCACTACTTACACGCGTCGTGGCTTATTAATCATGAACGTGGAAAGTGACTATTATTCGACCAACTATTCTTTCCTTAAAAATGTAATTAATATAATGAATCCTAACAAGTAAAGAATTTATGAAATATTATAACTATCTGAGTTTGGTAACCCTGTTTTTAGTTATGGGGTGTAACTCTGAAAATGTGGACGAAGAACATCACTATGATAATAAATTATACATTACTTCGGCCACCATTACCGATGACTTACTGATTAAGGCAGATGTGAAGGAAGCTACCCGTAGCTTGTCCTATCGACTAGCGAGTCCGGCTAATCAAGATATCTCCATCACGTTCGATGCTGCTCCGGCATTAACAGCTTCGTACAACATGAACTATGATGACCATGCCGAAGTTCTGCCGGTCAATTACTATGAAATTCCCAACAAGACAGTGACCATTGAAAAAGGAGCTGTCAATAGTAACGATGTAGTGATTAATTTCAAAGGAACACACGAACTGAACCGTGAAAAACGCTTTGTGCTTCCTGTAACCATTGTCAATGCTGATATCCCCGTATTGGAAAGTAAAAAGACAGTTTACTTTGTATTCAAAGGTGCTGCTTTGATAAATGTGGTAGCCAATATTGATGAAAATTATTTTCCGGTATATTGGAAAGACTATAGTAAAGTGAATTCACTTAGAGTTATTACGGTAGAAGCCTTGGTACGCAGCAGTGACTGGACGGACGGTCGTGATAATGCTTTGAGTACAATCTTTGGTGTAGAAGGTGAGTTTCTTGTCCGTATTGGTGATGGAGACCGCCCAAGAGACCAATACCAATGTGTGGCTCCCGGCGGAAACTTCCCGGGCGCAAACGTAGTAGATGGCCTACCTGTTGATGAGTTCGTCCATATTGCTACAGTTTATAATGCTGATACAGGTGAACGCAGTTATTACAAGAATGGCGAAAAAGTTTATTCTGACAATTCTGCAACTAGAGCTATCGACTTGTCTAGTAGCTGTTATATCGGATACTCTTGGGAACCTGGTCGTTGGTTACCGGGGGAGATTTCGGAAGTGAGAGGTTGGAATGTTGCCCGCACGGCCGAAGAAATTGCATCCAATCCGTATATGGTGGACCCACACTCAGAAGGGCTTATTGCTTATTGGAAATTTAATGAAGGGACTGGTTCCAAGATTATTGACCATACTGGTAATGGCAATGATCTTACAGGAAACACTACTCCCACTTGGATTAATGTTGAACTACCCGAACTTAAAAAATAAGATTTATGAAAGTTAGAAAAATAAAATATTCATTGTTTGCCTCTATGATGGCAGTCGTGGCAGTATTCTTAGCTTCCTGTGAAGATACTTTGGAGATAGGTAAGCTTCCCGATGAGTCGCAGTATGAAGATATTTATGCCAAGAATGGTTATTTGCGTGACGCCAAGTCTAATCGTGTGACCAATATTATCGACTTGTTTACCGAAAATTATAAGACTTCAGTGCGTTTGGGATTGACTAAAGCCCCCACCGTGTCTTCTTCCGTCAAGGTCGAAGTGGATGCCGCTTACCTGGAAGCCTACAACAAGGAACACGAGACAACGTTCAAGCTTTTTCCTAAAGAACTGATAACTTTGGGTGATGAAGGATTGATGACTATCAATCCAGACTCCAAAACAGCTGAGCTTTCCTTGTCCGTGACTGGTGGTGAAGCCTTGGAGGAAGATGTGACCTATGCCATACCTTTGACTGTCAACGAGGCAGGCAGTGACATCCAATTCAACAACGAAGAATCTCGTCACTGCATGTATTTCGTGAACGACATGCGTAAGAAAGGGGATGTATTCAAAGGGGAAGACAAACCAAAAGGTTTTTTGTTCATTGAAGTGAATGATGTTAATCCGCTGAATGCGCTTTCTTTCCAATTGGAAAATGGCAAATACCTTTGGGATGCCGTGGTATTGTTTGCAGCAAATATCAATTATGACGCAGCTTCCGGTCGTCCTTACGTTAAGTGCAATCCTAATGTGCAGTACTTGTTGGACAACAATGAAACGCTGATTCAGCCCTTACGTAAGCGTGGCATTAAAGTAATTTTGGGTATATTGGGTAATCATGATATGGCTGGTGTAGCTCAGCTTTCCCCTCAAGGATGTAAAGACTTTGCTCGTGAATTAGCTCGCTATTGTTATGCTTATGATTTGGATGGTGTCAACTTTGATGATGAATGGTCTGACCCAAATGTGGATGTAAACAACCCCTCATTTGCTTTCCCCTCGTATGAAGCAGGAGCACGTCTTTGTCTCGAAACAAAGCGGGCTATGCCTGATAAACTTGTTACGGTTTTCTGTTGGGGTAAAATGCATTCTTTGGATCAAGTAGATGGGGTTGACGCTAAAGAGTATACTGATATTGCTGTAGCGAATTATGGCTCAACAGCTCCAGCTTTGGGTCAGATGACCTTAAAACAGTGTTCAGGAGTATCTTCTGAATATAATGAACGCCGTGGAGGAGACTTGAATGCTAGTACAGCTCAAAGGTTAATGAACGATGGTTACGGCTGGTTTATGGGATTTGCTCCCTTCCCAAATAATTATAATGATATTTGGAAGCGTCTGGAGGGAGCTGAAGTATTGTATGGTTCTCCTTTGAAAGAACCTTCTCTTTTCTATAAAAAGAATGCAACCGAACCTTCTGTTTGGCCTAATGATTTATAATAAAAAAAGAAATACTATGTTGATATCCAATAAATATATATCATTATTATTGATTTCCGGACTGATGTTTTCATGTCAGGAGGATGAAAGTCTGAATTTGAAAGATTTTCCAAACAATCAGCCTTCGTTTACAATAGAGGGTAGTGGTAATTCATCCAATATGAATTTGGAAGCAATTTATCAGCAAGATAGAACCTTGCAATTGAATGGAGAAACCAGGAGAACCTACACTTTTGCTATTCAGCCTTCTCCAGAAGACGCAGTAGTAACTTTTACTCCTATCTGTACGAATATTCCAACTGATAAAGTGGAACTGAGTGCAACGAAGATTGTTATTCCTGCCGGTTCAACCGAAGCTTCTGTTACTGTAGGACTCAAAGATGATGATTTTAGCTTTGCAGCAACTACTTTGCCGGAAATGACCTATGAATTAGGAGTGGTAGCCAATGTGACCGGATATAAAATTGCAGAAATGGCATATGAAGCGAAAGTAGTGATTAAGAAAGAAGCTTTCACTATTGTAACATTCTTTGATGGGGCGAATGATAATTCTGCGACCTTTGAACGAACTGTAGAAGGGGATAAGATTCTTGATTCTGCTCCTATTAGTTATAAGTTTAAAATTAAGTTCGACAAAGTTTCCAATCATGATGTAAAATGTATGTTGAATTATGAAGGAATACCTGAAGCCTATCTGGATGATATAACTGTCTCTCCTGAGGAAATAACCATTCCTGCAGGGCAGTTAGAATCTGAAGAAATTACATGGTCCATGTCTGATAAGTTCGTTCTCAGCACAGAGGATGCAGGTGTTTTTGAATTCAAAGTGAAGCCAACTTTCATCTCAGAAGAAAAAAATTTGTCAGTTTCAGAAAATAAAGGTAACATAAGTTTACGTACATCTAAATCTGTTTTAAATATAAAACACGCTGTTGAAGGATTTGACGATTCATACAAAGATTTAGATAGGTCAGGTTGGGAAGTTACGGATTTTGTAGATTTTCAAACCGGTGCGAATGGTGCCAATATTTTGGATGATAATAAAAATACTTATGTCTATTATAATTATAATGATATTCCAGGAAGTTTCATTGTAGACATGAAGAATGAACAAATTTTAAAAGGAATAGAATTTCAATACAAATTCTACTTCCGATACTGGTATGCTACCAAAAATATATCTATTTCTACTTCATCCGATAGGAATGCATGGGTTAACCATGGGAATGTATCAGGATTACCAGCACAGGAATTCCACTATATTCAATTTGTTAAACCTGTAACAGCCCGCTATATAAAAGTTTCTATAAAGGGATACCATACTGGTGGTGTACAATTGTCTTCAATAAAAATGTTTGAATGAGATAGTTAGACAATCATATAAGCATTAGATTATATTGTTTTAATAGAGGGTGTTCAATTTTGAAGTGCACCCCAAAAGTTGGACGTTAAATTTGATTATTCAACTCTCTATAGTATTGAGCTCGGTATTGTGCCGGGCTCATTCCTTTTAATCTAAGTTTTACTCTTTTTGTATTATACCAGGCAATATATTTCTTTAGTTCAGTCTCAAATCTGTCAAGACTTTCGAAGTGGTTTACATACAATAATTCATTCTTCATCAATCCGAAGAAACTCTCCATCATAGAATTGTCCAGACAGTTACCTTTACGAGACATGCTTTGTATAACCCCATTATTCTTCAGCATCTTTTAATATTGTGTATGCTGATAATGCCAACCCTGATCTGAGTGTAGCAACAGCCCATCAAGGTTCTTATACTTTTTAAATGCCTTTTTAAGCATATCTGTAACCATTCTCTGGTTAGGACTTCGTGAGAGTGTATATGTTATTATCTCTCCATTGTACATGTCTAGTATTGGATATGTATACAGTTTCTCATCCTTTATACATATCTGTGATACATCCGTAGCCCATTTCTGGTTTGGCCTTTCTGCTGAGAAATTTCTGTTAATGGCATTAGGTGCAACCTTTTCTATCTGACCTTTATAGGAGTGATAGTGGCGTTTTTTCTGTTTAGCTTTCAATCCCATCTGAGACATCAATTTCTGCACAGTCTTATGATTGATATTGCAGCCTTCGTTACGTAAAGACAAACAAATCCTTCTATATCCATAGCGACCTTTGTTGTCATCATATATTGCTTTAATTCGTTTTCTTGTATCATCATATCTATCATTGTTCTTCAAACGTGACAGATGGTAATAGAATGCAGAGCGAGCCATATTTACCATTTTGAGAATACTCTCAAGAGTAAATCCTTCCTGCCTTAGTTCTTCGATGTCACGTGCCTAATCCCTTGTAGTCGAGCATTCCTTTCCTTTACTAAGGCTCTCACTTTTTTTAGCAATGCTACCTCCAGTCGCAGTTCCTCGTTTTCTTTTCTGAGTCTTTCCAGTTCACTCTGTGGCTTGATATTTTTTTCGGTCTTCCCATATGTGGCGGTCTACCACGCTTTTACATTTACTTAGTGCATCAACGCCCTCCGTTCGCATGACTTTTAACCATACGCCTATTCTTTGAGGACTTGCACCATACTTTAGCGAGGCCTCGTGCAAAGTAAGATGATTTTCTTCAATATCAAGAACAATTTTATGCTTTAATGCATAATCGGCATTGATATTAAGCTGTTTTTGCAATCCTGATATGCCTTCCTTCTGATAGCGTGACCATAAAACCTTCAGTCGTGCTTCATTTATTCCGTAGTTCTTATGGATATGACTAAAGGATATGCCATCTTCCAACATCTGCATATAAGATAGCAAGTCATGTAATGATTTTTGTTTCCTTTTTTTGTGTAGACATAATAAAACCCCGAAAGTTTTTTGTCTAATTTTCGGGGTTCATATCACTTTTGCTGTGATACGAAGACAGACTCCATTTGTAACATTAACCGTATAATAAAAAAGTCCTTAACTTCGAAAATATCTTAGGTTTAGGAAGTAGCTATACACTCCTGAAGAGTAGTTATGTCTATATACGAACTTACCCAAGAATACGTTAATGTTCGTAAACTTGGGTAAGATTTTATAGATATTGTTTGGAGAGGACTTAGAATTCAACCTCTTGATTCTGAAAGTAGACCAGCCTCGGCTTGAACCAGGGATCTCCAGATTATGAGAAGCTGGTGAGACTGGTTCATGGAAGAACTCTACGAAAGTTTGGACATAACATCATAAAGGATGTTATAACGGACGATTTCCCTCAAGCAGACATCGGTTTACTAAGGCAATATGCAGAGCTTATAGGCATGATAAAGCGACAAATCGAAGAATGCCCTCACTGCAATGTGCTATGAATATTTCTCCAAGTAATCCGAATGACTACAAAGCATACCCAGTGTTAATAAACTTGCGACTTCGGCTATAATTATAAGAACCAGGACTGACATGAAACCGACAAACTTTGGTTAGTGTGGACTAAAGTCCCGCAACGATATAAGTAATAATAAAGTCAAAAGTAGTAGAACTACACGTAGAAATCAATTCCTGAATCAGATATTGATTGAAATTTTCTGAGTCGCATCAAGAACCCGAAACTGCTTTTTCTCAAACTTCAGTTACGTACAATACATACAACAACATAAGAAGAAGATGAAAATGTCAGTAGCCATCGCTCGGGAAGTATTAGTCGCAGGCATATGCAGACCAAAGATGAAAGTTTTATAAACGTCTATCTCAAGCGTCTTGAAAAGGAAACGGAATGGTAGAATGAAATCTTGGCATTAGAATCGTTAGTGGTCGAATAGACCATTCCGATATACTTCTATTAACAACATAATTACCTTTGTGCTGCCGCATGAACGTGTTTACAAAATTATTGCATCCATAGAAAAATTAGCCACCAGCGTAGTCCTTTTAGACTGAAGAGGAAAGTAACAAACTTTGTTAGCTCAGACTACAGAATACTTGTCGTCTATAGCGGTTTGTGTAGTAGTCTAAAAACTATAGGTCTATGCAAATTATTAGGTGAGGGAAACTTTATTTTTTAGAGGAGAAATTTAAAGACTTTTCTAATATACATTATGTAAATACTTCTTTCATATCAGATTACATAATAATATACAAACAGTACTCATTCTGAGCGTTCAGGCTGCGTAATGATTAGATTTACTGTCAACAGTTGCGTATTGCTGACATTTCGAAGCCTACGGTACATTTTTTCATTGTTTTCAGTCTTTTGCATACCCACATAATTTTTGTCTTTAGTTAAATAGTCACCAGACCTTTCCTTTCTTGATATATGTTCTTATTTTTGCAACCTAAATTATTCATTATTCCATATTTTATGAGAAAAATCATTTTGAGGGTTATAGCCTTTTATTCTTTAATTCTTGCTCCGGCAGCATGCAGTAAAAATGAAGATCCATTACATGAGCATTCACGATTCAGTATCAATTCCACTATTTACGGAGCAACTCGTGTACCAGCACTTGACAGCAACGGGCAGGGACATTTTTCCGAAGGTGATATAAACACCGTATTTTTTCAAGATACCCAGAACAGGCTACTTAAAGAACTATCTTATACTTATGGGAATACGTATTATTGGAGTGACTTTCAACTGGAAGATGCAATTGGAAAGCTAAATGTTTCCGCCTGCTATCCTCCGGTGAAAACTGATAGTCCGACTGTATTTTATTGGGATGTTACCTCACAAGAAGTTGTGACAGTTGATTTTCTGGCTGCTCCCCCTGTGGAAGTAACTCAAGGGGTGACAACAGATGTTGTCTTGAAGTTCAACCACCTTATGCACAAGCTTGTTGTCAAATTAAAGGCCACTGGAACTACTATCACTGAAAAGGATTTGGGCGAAGCTAAAGTTTCGGTCTCCAATTTCCAGTCTGCGGCTGTGATAGACTTGCTGAAAGCTAAAGTGCAGAGGGCTTCAGGTACAATATCCCAATTAGAGCACACCGGTATTGAGTCGATCTTCATTTTACCCCCGCAGCCAATAGGGACAATAGCGATAAAGGTGGAATTGAACGGACGCTCCAAAACTTTCCAACTTTCAGAATGCAAGGTTGGCTCCGCTTTTCTGACGCAATTGCAAAGCGGTAAGGTTTTTATGCTGACAATATCTGTCAGTAGGAACTCGTTTACAATTACCGGTCAGGATATTGCCCCCTGGGGAGACCAAGGAGAAGCTAACGGAAATATTACTATTTAAAAATTGTGTAAGACATGCAAATCAAACCATATTCTCCAATCGGCCTGTTAATACTGTTGGAAACAATGCTATTGTATGCCTGTACTGCAGATGAGTGGATCTCTCATCCGGAAAATGACATGGTACAATTGTCCGCCGCCATCACCCCCTTGTCTGGAAGCACTCGAGCTCATGTGGGTGACAAGGGGAACGAATCCTTTCAGGTAGATGATAAGATAACTCTTTTTGTCACCCCTCGAAGTTATGATAAGCTACTCATAAGTTCGATTATGACAAGTAATATGTTATGTAAAGTGCGAGTAAAAGTTGGTTTATAATCA
>ENA-OOSB01000996-OOSB01000996.1-human-gut-metagenome-genome-assembly--contig:-NODE-996-length-10358-cov-1.352810_pt1 | contig 10358 bp, 11 predicted proteins | sample MGYA00241173_ERZ501204 | MGnify/ENA primary metagenome ERZ501204 (study PRJEB25962, sample SAMEA1965384) | human gut metagenome | biome: human gut; feature: human-associated habitat; material: faeces...
ATTTAATGGAGATAAAAATGAATTTGCCTTCTTTTCCAAAAGAGGAGATAGCTGTGATAAAAACTTTGATGAAATCCTTAAAGAATTTAATGGTGTAAAAACATTAAAAGAGTTTGAAAATGCTTCAAATAATGCACAAAATTATTATCATTCTGGTTTTGTAAAAAACTCATTCCTTCCAATAGAAGAAGTGAAAGAAATAACATATAATGATGAAATTTATGTGGTAGATAGTGAGGGCAATCCGTATTTATATAATCCACAAGAAATAAAAAGAGATTATATTCTTAATATATGTGATAGAGGAAATTTCAAATATAAAGATTTTACAATGAACGTAACAAAAGTACAATATCCTGAAAAAAATTATAGTACATATATTTTTAAAATAGAGCCAATTGAAAATGTTTATTCTGGAATGGTATTATATTTAGGAGATTTTGCTAATGATGAAAAGAATAAATATTGGGGTTACGAATTTAATAAAAACTTTGAAATTATTATTAACAAAATTGAAACTTGTAAAGAGAGATTAAAAAAAGAACCTATAAAAGTAGAATTAGTAGAGTTGTTTAGTAAAGAGTATAAATATTGTTTCAAAGATGAAAATGGAAGATTATATGTTGATTTAACGGGATATGATATTCCTACAAAGTCTCCAGTTTTAGTTTTAACAAGGGAAGATAAAACATCACTATATCCACTTAGAGATATCGCATATACAATTTCTAAAATAGAAAAAAATAGAGAGAATAACTTCATTGTTTTGGGTGAGGATCAAGAAGTATATATGAAGCAAATCCAAGCAGTATTGGATATTTTGGGATATCCTGCTCCACAATTAATATCTTATGATTTTGTTTTGTTAAATGGCGATAAAATGGCTACTAGAGAAGGGAAAGTCGTTTTATTAGAAGACTTTATTGAAAAAGCAAAAACAAAATTATCAAATACTTTTCAAGAAAAAGGTTCTATTTTATCTGATAAGCAATTAACCGATTTAGCAGCATCATGTATAAAATATAATATGTTAAATGTAAATAGAAAGAAAACAGTAAATTTTAATTTAGAGGCTGCAACTGACTTTCAAGGAAATTCAGCGATTTATCTTTTATATAGTTATGTAAGAATTAATTCTATATTAAAGAAAGCAAATTGTCAGTATCATGATATTCAAAACTATCAATTAGATACTGAAATAGAGCATTCTTTAATTAACAGTTTATATGATTTTCCAGAAGTGATTGATACTGCATTTCATACAAAGGAATCAGTGATTATTACAACTTATTTATATAATTTAGCACAGAAATTTTCTAAGTATTATGAAAATGTACCAATTTTAACAGAAACAGATGAAAATACTAAGATATCAAGACTTGCTTTACTAAATGCTATACAAATTGTTTTGGCAAATGGTATGAAAGTTTTAGGAATGAAATTAATTGATAAAATTTAGTTGTTAACATGGAATAATGGTGATAAAGATTTTAGGTAGATGAAGTTATTTTGAATAACTAAGAATATTTTAATTTGCTGTTAAAAATTACTACAATATGTTTCAAATGAAGGAGGTATGTCATGAGCTTAAAACAGGTTCAAAAAGAAGTTTGGCAAAACAAATTAAATAAAGGGTTTAATACTACAAATGTAGAGAAAGAATTTTGCTTATTATATGGAGAAGTAACGGAAGCGTTTGACGCTTACAGAAAGAAGAAAGAGGATTGTTATGAAAAAAAATATTATTTTGACAGGAGATAGACCAACAGGTAGATTGCACTTAGGACATTATCTTGGTTCATTAAAACGAAGAGTAGAATTACAAAACTCTGGTAAATATTCTGAAATTTATATTGAAATTGCCGATTCACAAGCATTTTCAGATAATGCACATAATCCAGAAAAAATTAGACAAAATGTAATAGAAGTTGCATTAGATTATTTAGCTTGTGGAATTGATCCTACTAAAAGTATAATATTTGTGCAATCACAAATACCGGAATTATGTGAATTGACATTTTATTATTTAAATTTAGTCACGTTATCGAGATTACAGCGTAATCCAACTGTTAAGGAAGAAATAAAATTAAGAAATTTTGAAACAAGTATTCCTGCTGGATTTCTGATTTATCCAGTAAGTCAAGCAGCAGATATTACTGCTTTTAAGGCAACGGTTGTACCAGCGGGAGAAGATCAGCTTCCAATGATTGAGCAGACAAGGGAGATTGTCCGTAAATTCAATTCCATTTATGATGAGGTGCTGGTGGAGCCGGATGTGCTGCTTCCGGAGAATGAGGCATGTATGCGTCTGCCGGGAATTGATGGAAAACAGAAGATGAGCAAATCCCTGGGGAACTGTATTTATCTTTCAGATACGGAAAGTGATGTCAAAAAAAAGATTATGAGTATGTACACGGATCCGACACATATTCAGATATCTGATCCGGGACATCTGGAAGGAAACTGTGTATTTACCTATCTGGATGCCTTCAGCAAACCGGAGCATTTTGAAGAATATCTCCCGGAATATCATAATCTGGATGAATTAAAGGAACACTATACCAGAGGCGGTCTTGGAGATGTAAAAATCAAAAAATTCCTGAACAACGTCATTCAGGAAGAGCTGGCTCCGATTCGTGCGCGAAGGGCAGAATTTGAGAAAGACATTCCGGCAGTATATGAAATTCTGAAAAAAGGAAGTGATGCAGCGCGTGAAGTTGCAGCACAGACACTTTCTGAAGTAAAACAGGCGATGAAAATCAATTATTTTGATGATGAAGAACTGATTCGTGTACAGAGTGAGAAATATCAGGGTGTATAAAAAGAAAGGATCGGAAAATATGATGATGAAAAAGACAGGACTGCTGGCAGTACTGACAGCAGGAGTACTTTTACTTGCAGGATGCGGTGGGGAAGCAAAGACAATTGATGCGCAGGCTCTTGCAAAATCGCTTGCAACAGAGATTAAATATGATGATACATTAAAGGAACTGACAGCGGATGAAATTTCAATGCTTGTAGATTTACCGGAAGATGTTGATTCTGTTATGTATGCCGGAAGCGGTTCTACGGCAGAAGAGGTAGGTGTTTTTACCGCAAAAGATTCAAATCAGGCAAAAGAAACCATGGAAGATGTCCAGAAATATCTTGATGATCAGGCCGATTCTTTCCAGGATTATGTGCCGGAAGAGACAAAACGGATTGGAAATGCGGTGCTGGAGCAGAAAAATCAGTATGTGGTTCTGTGTGTGTCCGGGGATTCGGATCAGGCAAAAGAAATTATAGAAAAGGCGTTTAAATAAAATGGTTTTTAGTAGTTTTGTATTTTTACTTGCGTTTTTACCGATCGTATTATTGCTGTACTATCTCTGCCCGGCAAGGCTTAGAAACCTTGTTTTATTGGTTTTCAGTCTGGTCTTTTATGCGTGGGGAGAGCCGGTCTATGTATTAATCATGCTGTTTTCGATTGTATTTGATTATGCGAATGGGCGGTTGATCGAGCACTTTAAAAACAAAAACTGTCCGGGGAAAGCAAAAGCCGCACTGATCGTTGATCTGTGCGGAAATCTTGCCATCCTCGGGTTTTTTAAGTACACGGATTTTGTTATCGGGAGTATCAATTCCATTACAGGGGCAGGGTTGTCACTGCTGCATATAGCACTTCCGATTGGAATTTCTTTTTATACCTTTCAGACAATGTCTTATACGATTGATGTTTATCGCGGGGAGGTTGCAGCACAGAAAAACATCCTTACATTTGCAACCTATGTAACCCTGTTTCCGCAGCTGATTGCAGGACCGATTGTGCAGTATAAAACGGTGGAAAAAGAACTCATGCACAGAAAAGTCACACTGGAAGATTTTTCCGAAGGAGCATTTCGTTTTTCCGTGGGTCTGGCAAAGAAAGTGCTTCTGGCAAATCAGATCGGAAGTCTGTGGAATTCCATTTCACAGCTGAATCACATGTCGGTGGCTACTGCATGGCTTGGTGCAATTGCATACAGTTTTCAGATTTATTTTGATTTTTCGGGGTATTCGGATATGGCGATCGGACTGGGCAGAATGTTTGGATTTTATTTTCTGGAAAACTTCAATTTCCCGTATATGTCAAAGACAATTACGGAATTCTGGAGACGCTGGCATATTTCCCTGAGTTCCTGGTTCCGCGAGTATGTATACATTCCGCTTGGGGGAAACCGTAAGGGTCTGGTACGGCAGCTGTTTAATATTATGGTTGTATGGATGCTGACCGGTCTGTGGCACGGGGCAAACTGGAACTTTGTACTCTGGGGTGTGTATTATGGTGTGCTTCTCATGATTGAAAAGTTGTTCCTGCTTAAATGGCTGGATAAACTTCCAAATTGGATCGGGCATATTTACAGCATGTTTCTCGTGGTTATTGGATGGACAATTTTTGCACAGACGGATATTCACCAGCTGGGAGAATATTTAAAGACAATGTTTGGAATCGGACATGTTGCAGTTGCGGACTCTGATTTCTTATATTTCCTTGGAAGCAATGCGGTACTTCTGGTGGCATTGATCGCGGCATCTATTGATTACCGTGTCTGGATGCGCAGATTAAAGCAGGGAAAGGATGCTACCGTTTACGATGCGATTGCAACGTCGAAAGGATGGACCATAGCAAAGCCGGTTCTCATGGTTGTGTTTTTGCTGGTGTCCTTTGCATTTCTGGTAGGAGACAGTTACAATCCGTTTTTATATTTCCGTTTTTAGGAGGCATAGATCATTGAAAAAAATCAGAGTGACAATGATTGTCATTTTTGTTGCGTTTCTTGCGCTGGTATCCGGTGGAAGCCTGCTGATGAAAGATCGTGAGTTCTCACCGAACGAAAACAGATATCTGGCGGAACCGCCCAGACTGACGGTTGACAATATATTGAGTGGAAAATTTCAGGATGGTCTTGAAAATTATCTCAGGGATCAGATCTGTTTTCGCGATGGATGGATCACGGTAAAAACCGGAATTCAGAAAGCCTGCAAAGACACAGATATTGGAGGGGCTTATGTGGGAAAAGACGGCTATGATTTTGAAAAAATCACACCGGAAGATGTGGATGAAAAACAGATTGCCCGCAATGTGAAAGCGGTGCAGGATTTTTTCGCAAAAGCTTCTGAAAATGTAGAAAAGGAGCGGTTATCTTTTCTGCTTGTCCCATCATCCGGGCTGGTAATGGCCGATAAACTTCCGGCACATGCACGGCTGTTTGATCAGGCAAAGTATATTGACCAAATTGAAAAACAGATGAAGGACTGTCGTGTGACAGATGTGAGGGAAAAACTACTTTCCCATAATGAGGATTATATCTATTACAAAACGGATCATCACTGGACGAGTGAGGGCGCTTACCTTGCCTATGAAACATGGTGTGACAGTACCGGGATGGAGAGCACGCCGCTGGCTGATCTGAAAAAACAGGTTGCAACCAAAAAATTCCGTGGAAGCCTGTATTCCAAAATACTGGATGCGGATTCGGCATATGACAGTATCTGGACGTATGGAGATACGAAGCAGAAGGCATACGGAAGTGACTGCAGTCTGACAATTGATGAAAAGAAACAGACGGACAGCTGTTACGATACAGCGCAGCTGAGTCAAAAGGATAAATATAAATACTTTTTCGGAGATAATTACGGAACGGTACAGATTGTATCAGACCATGCCAGACATCAGGATCGCAATCTGCTCGTCATCAAGGATTCGTTTGCAAACACCTTTGTGCCGTTTGCAACAGAAAACTATGGACAGATTACTATGATTGACTTACGGTATTATAATGGAAATATAGAGGAATATATGAAAGAACATAAGATTACAGATGTACTCGTTCTCTATAATATTACAAATTTTATTTCAGACCGGAATCTGTATAAACTGGTCGGAAGAATTTAAAATGGAAAAGAGGTAAGATAAATGGTTTATAAGAGAGTAAGTAAAATAATCTTTGCTGCCATACTTGCCGTAACGGTGTTTTCGGGTTGCGGGAACAGGCAGGAAGAGAAAATAGATAAGACAGAAACAGAGACCACAACACAGAAAAGCACACAGGATTCCACACAGGATGTCACGCAGGAAGCGGAAGAGGAAACAAAATATCCGTCCATCACTTCGGATGGAAAAATAAAAGATTACAAAAGCGTTGTGACAGTGGATGATACAGCATATGAGTTATACACCTATCTGGACAAAACAGCAGACAATTATGCAAAGAGTGTAAATAAGGTAGCGGATACTCTGGCCGGAAAATCGGATGTGTATGATCTTGTCATTCCCCTCAGTTCGGGAATTACATTTCCGGATAATTTGAAAGACAAGATCTCGTCTTCGATCAGCATGACGCAATGCAGAAGATCCAGGCAAAAATGGACAAACATGTAAAAAACGTGGACGTATATGACGTGCTTATGCAGCATCGGACGGAGTATGAATATTTTCGGACGGATCATCATTGGACGACACTTGGTGCTTATTACGCATATACGGAATTCTGTAAAGCAAAAGGGATTACGCCGGAATCGCTGGATGCATATAGTAAAAAACAGGATTTTGACGGATTTCTGGGATCTTTTTATAATGATACTTCGGATGCAAAGCTGAAGGCGAATCCGGATACTGTGACAGCATATTACCCAAATGCTGAGAGCATATGCCATGTGACGGCATCGGATGGCAAAAAATATGACTGGCCGGTAATTTATGATGTTTCGAATTACAATGCGGGACTGAAATACAGTACGTTTATTGCAAGTGATAATCCATACACGGAAATTGAGAACAAGGATCTGTCGGATGGAAGTTCCTGCATTGTTGTAAAAGAATCGTTCGGAAATGCATTTATTCCATTTCTGGTTGATCATTATCAGACGGTGTATGTCGTGGATTACCGTTATTGGACAGGAAGTATCAGTAAACTTGCACAGGACAAGAACGTGAATGATGTGCTGTTTTTGAATAATCTTTCCATGATTCGCAATAAAAGTCTGGTAGGAAAGTTATACAGAGTGCTATAATACATTACAGTAAACAATTTCGTACAGACGATACGAAAGGAGGGGAATCCGGTGGTTAAATATTACAGAACAGATGACCGAAAGATTCATGAAGAACCGACAATTCAGGATGGCGTATGGGTGCAGATGGTAAACCCCAGTGTCGCGGAGGGACAGATGGTCGCGGATGCTCTGGATATGGATGTTGAAGATGTGCTGGCCGCACTCGATGAAGAGGAGAGTTCCCGTATCGAACTACAGGATGGTTATACGCTTATTCTGGTCGATATCCCGTCGATCGAGATCCGTCATGAAAAAGAATCGTATACGACCATACCGCTTGGTATTCTGATTACATCGGGTGAGATCGTTACAGTCTGTACGGAGGATACACCGGTTCTTCAGGCGTTTTTGAATAACCGTGTCCGGGAATTCAGCACGAAAAAAAAGCTTCGTTTTGTCTATCAGATCCTGTACCGGATTGCAGTGCTTTATCAGAGTGATCTTCGTATCATCGACAAGATGCGTACGGAGATCGAGGAACGTGTCGGGGATGATACGGAGGAAGTGGATCTGATTGCGCTGCATGAACTGGAATCGACATTGGTCTACTTTGCGACATCCCTTCGTGCCAACGGAGTAGTGCTTGACCGCCTGACAAGATACAAGCGGCTGGAGCAGTATCCGGAGGATAAGGAACTGCTCGGGGATGTAATCGTAGAGAACCAGCAGGCAATTGAGATGACAAGTATTTACCGTGACATTATAAACGGTACCAGAGAATTGTTGTCATCGGTCATCGATAATCGGATGAATTCCATCATGAAATCGCTGACAGTCATCACGCTGGTTATGGCGATTCCTACGGTTATTTCCGGAATTTACGGTATGAATGTCAACGAGCACTGGGTTCCGTTTGCCAATACTGCGCACGGATTTGCTATTATCATCGGAATTATGGTGATCATTTGTGTGATTATCCTGCTTCTTCTGCGAAAGAAGCGTATCCTCTAGCGGATTGAATTGCGGTATTGCAGTGGTGGGACATGAAAAGTATTTTTAAATGTCCGGATAAAATAGCTTACGTTTGGAAAGCCGCTCTGCAGTGCTGTCTCTGTGATGGAGAGACTTGTGGTTTCCAGCAGATGCTTTGCGTGGGATAACCGCAGGTACGTGATATACTGCGAGAGCGTAAGCTGGAAATGTTCCCGGAAATACCGGGAGATATATTTTTCGGACATATGGAAATGTCCGGCGAGATCGTGCAGAGAAATGCGAAAACAGTAATTTTGCTGAATATAAGATAACAACTCTTTCTGGAGACTGCTGGTGCTTTTGGTATGGCTGGGATAAAACAGATCCTGTTCTGCCATAAGAAGCACAAGTTTCAGGAGAAGAATGCGGGTGCCAAGCTGGTTTTGGTATCCGTTTTTTTGGTTCGCAGCAATACGGTCAGAGTTGGCGTTGATGATCTGATCAAGCAGAACGGATGCCTTTGCTGCTGTGTCGTGATCCTCTGGAAGTTTACAGGGAAAGGAGAGAGTGTGGTTCCGCAGGGGAAAGAAAAGTTCCCGTTCCAAAGAATCATCCGACTGAAACGAAATAAATTCGAGAGGAAACAGGAGGGTGTAGTAGTCGACATCCCCGGCTGCCGATCCCATCAGATGAAGCTGCCCCGGAGCAACAAAATAGACCGAACCGTCCTCAGCAGTATATTCTTTCCCGTCAATCAGGAGGTTTAAAGGTCCTTTTTTCGTGTAAATAACTTCAAGCTCATCGTGCCAGTGTACGGGAATCTGAAAAGCATGGAAAATATTGTGCATGTGATATTGTGTATAGGGGTAATTGTCTGTGCCGTGCGGACGGTTTTCCTTGAGTTCCGGATACATGAAGTCCCTCCTTCTGTCAGTTTCCTAAATTATAATGGAAAAGTAGAAATAATGCAATTATAAGGCGATAAAATGCAAGCATTTTTTGAAAAAAGGGCATAAAATGAATACGAAAGAAAGGAGATACCATAAATGGAACAGAGGAGAAAAAATTTAACGCAGCTTTTTATTCCCATTTGTCTGGAAACACTTTTGTATATGCTTTCGGGAATGGTTGATACCCTGATGCTTTCGTCTGTAAATGATCAGGCGGTAGGGGCGGTGGGAACTGCGAATACATATATAGGGATTTTTATTATTATGTTTTCTGTGATTTCCTCCGGAATGGTGGCCGTCATGACGCAGAATATCGGGGCAGACCGGGGGTGGCATATCAGGCCAGACAGCTCGGGCTGACATTTAATGCAGTGCTTGGAATAATTGTATCCCTGATCCTGACATTTGGGGCAGGGGCAATACTTGCTGGTGTTGGCGTGGCAGATGCATTGATGCAGCCGGCGAGAACCTATCTGCAGATTGTGGGTGGATTTTGTATTTTAAATGCTTTGATTCCAATCTGCTCGAGTTATCTTCGGGCATTTGGTTTTTCGAAGGAACCGTTGTATGCATCAATTATCGGTAATGTTATTAATTTTTGCCTGAATGCATTTTTCCTGTTTGTACTGCACAAAGGGGTAGCGGGTGTTGCCACCGCCACGGTGATCTCACGCATCATCAATCTGGTGATTGTTGTACTGCTTGGTGCTGTTTTGGTGAAAGCAAAACAGCATCCGGAGAGAGAGAGCAACCGGGCAGTGATGGGACAGATCATCCGTATCGGGCTTCCATCTGCATGTGAGACCGCGATCTATAACGTTTCCATGACGCTGGTGATCCGTTTCCTGAATCAGATGGATGCACAGGGGCTTAATGTGACAGCGCGTTCCTACACAATGCAGATTACAAATTTTTCCTATTGTGTAGGTGCGGCACTTGCACAGGCAAATGCAATTATGACGGGATGGCATATCGGTGCGAAAGAGTATGATGCGTGTGACCGTGGAACGAAAAAAGCAGCGGTGATCGGAGTGATTGTTGCAGTTATTCTGGAGACGGTGTTTACGCTTTGTTCCGGCTGGATTATGCAGCTGTTTTCCAAAGATCCGCAGATGGTGTCGCTTGTCGGTAAACTTCTGGCAATTGACATCGTACTTGAGATAGGCCGTGTAACCAATCTGGTGTACGGACAGGCATTAAAGACAAGTGGGGATGCCGTATTCCCGGTAGTGATGGGGGTCTGCTTTATGATTTTGTGTTCGGTTGGGGGAACGTATCTGTTTGGAATCCGTCTGGGCCTTCTGGCCGTGGGCGCATACATCGGTATGGCTGGTGATGAATGCGTCCGTGCCATTGGTATGTACCTCCGCTGGAAGAGCGGAAAGTGGAAAGAAAAGGGATTGGTTAAATCCCGGTAGCTTC
>ENA-OOSB01001008-OOSB01001008.1-human-gut-metagenome-genome-assembly--contig:-NODE-1008-length-10294-cov-2.051861_pt1 | contig 10294 bp, 10 predicted proteins | sample MGYA00241173_ERZ501204 | MGnify/ENA primary metagenome ERZ501204 (study PRJEB25962, sample SAMEA1965384) | human gut metagenome | biome: human gut; feature: human-associated habitat; material: faeces...
GCTTTCGACATTCAGGAAATCCGCGACAAGGGCGGCAAGGTTGTTTCCAGCAGGACGAACATATCAGGCAGCAAATCATCCGTGTGGCTGCATGAGGAATCTAAGAGTGGCATACCGCACCTTCATGCCATCATCAGCCGGATGGACGAGGACGGGAACATCAACAATGACCACGCCATACACTTACGCGCACAACGGGCGGCGGAAATGATTGCAAGGCAAAGGGGATGGACTACGGCGCAACGCATACACGAGACCAACATCCCGAAAGTCAGTACAGACTGCATGGAAGCCTTGCGCGAGCTTGACAAATGGTCATGGGACGGCTATCAAGAAAGGCTTGCCGCCAAAGGGTACAAGTTATATTTGCGGAAAGATAAGAAAGATGTCATTCGTGGCTATGTGCTTCTTAAAGGCAACACGAAATTCAAGGCTTCGGAACTTGGAAAGGGGCGCAACCTGACTGCATCCCGTATCAGGCAGACATGGGAGAAGCTGCATCAAGGCAAGGCGCAACAAGTTCGTCCGACTACCAAACAACCAGTTGTATCTACGCCGAAGCCGTCCATTCCCAATGGTACGCAACAAAAGCCACAGCCTGTTATACGGCAGGGGAATCCAGTTTTCGAGGACTACACATCCTACAAACCGAACTGTCAGCCTACAGAGTTTGAGCATGACGGAAAGACCTACAAGCGTTATCTCCCGGACAAGGTGCTTGATTTTTTCAATGACGAGTTCGACCATCGGGAACTGGCCAACTGGCAAGCCTTGCAGAATCTTGCGATGGCTTACTTCACCCTTATAACCTCACCCTACGATGTGACTTCGGGCGGAGGTGGCGGTGGTTCGCAGTCAGACTTGAAATGGGGACGCGATCCGAAAGAGGACGAGATTGAATTTGCCCGAAGATGTGCACAGGTCGCTTCAAACAGAATCGGCAGACATCCCAAAGGCGGAATAAAGCGTAAATGACAAATATAAAAAACAGCAATGCAATGAAACAACCCGATACGACGGCTCTCCGTGAGAGGCTTGCCAATTATACACCCGAAGATGAGTTGGAACAGGACAAACAGGAACTTGAAGGACTACTTCAGGAAGTCAACTGCCAACTAATTGAACTTCGTAATCTGCTTAGTGAAATCAATTCGCTCAAAGAAGAACTGCACGGCATACACGGTAGCTTGAAGCATACCGTTCAACGGGAACGGACTGCCTTCAAAGCCTTGGTTGCGGCAAAGGACAGTGCGGACAACATAGTGGAGGGCATTAGCCGTGCCATTGTCAAAGCGGAACAGCACACAGTCATCCGTGCCCAAATCGACACCGATGAACTGAAGAAAGTACACCAATGCACAGTCCGACACATCAAAGCCGAAGAAGAACTGTTGGAGAAGTACAGCAATAAAATGGCCAAACGCCTCCAAAGCAATGAAGGCATTTGGCTTTCCAACCGTTGGCTCATATTTTTGGTAATAGCTTTGGCTGTCAGTTATCTTGCCGTAATTTTATGGGCTATATACAAAAGATGAGTTACACACTTTTACTTGCCCAATGATTTGAACATTTTGGTAATACAACGTTTCTTTTGTTCCATATTAGGATGGACGTAAAGGTTGAGCGTAGTTGAAATGTTGGAGTGCCCTAACAATACGCTGACTGTTTTATAGTCGCATCCGGCTTCAATGCAACGGGTGGCGAAGCTGTGGCGCAGGCCGTGGTATTTCAGTTTGGGGATGTCGAGCTTCACCATCAAACCATTGTAATAGTTACGATACGTGCGTGGCTCTGTTGGACGCTCATCATTGGTAAGCACATAAAAATCTTCATTGACCACCTTTTTCAACGGTTTAATCATCGCCAACAACTCCTTGCTCATCGGAATTTTGCGGCAGGAGTTTTTGGTTTTAGGCGTATTGATGATAAGTTCAGTATGCTTTTTCTCTCCCTCAATGATATAAATGCGCTCTATGGTGCGGCTTACTGTTATTGTGCCGTCTGCTACATTGATGTCGCTCCACTTCAATGCACAAATTTCTCCGATACGCAGCCCAGTACTAAGACTGATATAAATGCCAAGCCCTGTAAAAGTGAAGTGACTTTGAATGTAGTTTAGAATTTTTCGGTGATTGGCGACAGACAGCACTTCCAGTTCCTTGCTGGTGGAGGTTGTGGGGTACTTTATATCCCATTCGTAATAGGTCATCCACTCATTTTTGACCCCAAATTTCATTACCATTTTAAGGACTATCAAAATGTCCTTGATTGTTTTGACACTCAAACCACGTTCCAACTTCTGCAAGACAAAAGCCTGTACCGCCTGCTCGTGGAGTGAATCACCATCCCCGAAATAAGGAAGAACATGGTTCTCCAAGATTAACACATAAGCTGCCATCGTGGACTGCTTCACATAAGGACGCTTGTACTCTTTCCAAGCTGTCGCAATTTCTCTAACTGTTTTATGAATCATGATTTCTAAATAATTGGTTCTTATAATTTGAGAAATATAGTGTGCGATGTTCCGGCTTTGAGATTCCCGGAGTTTATAAAGAGTTGGGAATGTTCTATATTGGAAAAACTTTCAAAGAAAATAGGAGATGGGATTCATTCAACCCCATCTTATGACGATAACGGAACATTTTATTTTATTAATGGAAATAATCTGAATGGAGGTAAGATTGTTATAACATCTTCAACAAAAAGAGTTTCTGAAAAAGAAGCATATAAAAATAATGCAGAAAATCTTGAGGCAAACTCAATTTTAATGTCAATAAACGGGACTATAGGAAATGTAGCATTGTATCACAATGAGCCTATAATGTTAGGTAAAAGTGCTTGCTATATAAATTCAAAAGATAATATTGACAAAAATTACCTATTTTACTACCTGCAATATCCTAAAACTCAATTATATTTTGAAGCAGAACTAACAGGAACCACTATTAAAAATCTTTCATTACAATCTATAAGAAAGACCAAGATATATATTCCTACAATAGAGGAACAGCATAAGATTAGCCGTTTTCTACAAAAGATTGATGAACGCATTTCTACCCAAAACAAAATCATTGAGAAACTTGAAACCTTAATTAAGGGGATTATTGAAACTGTTATTTCTTCGCAAAAGCCTAATACACTTATTAAAAATTGCCTCGAATGCAATTCATCCACATTGCAGGAAAGCCAAGTTGCAGAAACTGGAACTTTCTCTGTTTATGGAGCAACGGGTATTAGTGGTTACACAGAAACAGCAGATATAAACGGAGAATCTATTTTGATAATCAAAGATGGTTCAAGTGTTGGTATAGTTAAGTTTGTGACCGGAGAATACAGTTACATCGGAACTCTCAACAGCCTAATAGCAAAAGATGGATATTGCTTAAAGTACATCTACTTTGCCTTGCAAAGATTTAGTTTTGAGCCATATAAAACAGGAATGGCAATACCACACATTTATTTTAAAGATTATGGTAAAGCTAAGATTTACTGTCCATCCCTTAGTTTGCAAACATTGATTGCTCAAAAACTTTCCCTTATAGAGAATAAAATGGAGGTAGAAAAACGAATAATTTTATGCTATCAACTGCAAAAATCTTATCTACTTTCACGAATGTTTATATAAACATCTGTGACAATAAAAACTCTTTTTGCTTCTGCAACTTCATTTGGAATATTACTTCATTTTCCAATTTTTCAGACAAAGTAGATAGCAATTTTGCAATTTCATCCTGTTTGACAGAACAAGGAACAGGGCATGGAATGTGATTTATATCTTTTAGATATGCAGTTCGCATTGTTCCTTCTGTTACAATTCGTTCAACGGCCTTGGTAAACGCTGTTGATGTCATAAAGTAATATAGAAACTCCACGTTTATATCTGCTTTGGGAACAACGCCCAAAATGCCTTGTTTTGTACAAACAGGGAACAGATTTATTGATATTGCTCCAATAGTAGCACCATTGGAATAGATTATAGAATTTGCGGGAACAATCCAAGCTGATGACTTTTGTAGTCCAAGTTCTGTAATACAATCTTTATTAGTCTTTATATACTTGTTTTGTAAGTCATCTATTTTTATAAATGGAATAGTCCCGTTATCATAATATTCAGGATTTGAAGTTGCAGGAGTTCCACCTTCACCAGCCCGAACATAGATTTCTTTGAATGGTACTTTAGGAAATTCGTTAGCTGTAAAAATGGAATCAACAATCCCCTTAATATGGTTATGAAAATCCTTAATTCAGGCGATGTGCGATACCTTGGTTGAACAAGAAACGCAGCAAGTCACATTATCTTTTAGTGACTTTGGGCAATCATATTTAGGGTTATCAGGAAAAAGCGCAGAAGATTTTGGTGAAGGTTATCCGTTCATAACATACATGAATGTCTATCAGAATCAAATCATTGATTTAACCGATGTGGGGCTTGTAAAAATCAATGAAACAGAACAACAGTCTGTTGTCCGTTATGGCGATATTCTTCTTACGTTATCTTCTGAAACGCCGGAAGAAGTTGGAATGGGTGCAGTGTATTTGGGAGAAACTTATCCTTTGTATCTGAATAGTTTTTGCTTTGGTATTCATATAACCGATGAATCCAAGATATATCCTCCATTTTTAGCTTATTATGTTTCATCACAATCATTTAGAAAAGCCGTGTACCCATTGGCACAGGGCAGCACACGCTTTAATTTGCAGAAAAGTGACTTTATGAAGAAAAAGTTTTCTTTTCCAGTGATAGAAAAGCAACGCAAAATATACTCAACCCTCAAAACCTATTCCGACAAACTAATTGTTGAAAAACAGATAATGAGATTGCTTTGTAATCAAAAGTGTTATCTGTTACGCCAGTTGTTTATATGAACATCTGACGTAACAGATATTCTTTCTCTTTGGTGTATGATTGTAATAAATTTTTCTCTATCTCAATCTTTGCTTGGATAGTTTTCAAGATTCCAGCTATAGTGTTGGCCTCACTTTTTGAAATAGGAAGAAGAACGGAATTTTCCAAAAATCTTCCATTGGTTATGTTTATAGTGTTCTTTGCACCTTTTTGTATGAGCGGATGAAGATAGTTGAAGGCATTGCTTGGTTGCATAAAATAAACACCTAACGGAATAGCAAATTTGAGTAAAGCGTAGCGAACAGACTGAAAAAGCGTTCGTTACGCTATATTTTTCTCTTGTTCAAAAGCCAAGAAGAGACAGAATATGGACAAACGCAGCAAAAGTTCAGTTACTTTATCATTACCCGTGCGATGATGCAAATTTCTTGCGAAACCTAAATTTTGCATCGTTTGGCGTTATGTGTCGTATCTGTCGGTAACTCACTATGAATTAATTTTGTAACCAAAAAAAAGTGAGTTATGAGAAGTACATTTAAGGTATTGTTCTACGTGAAGAAAGGCAGTGAGAAACCCAACGGCAACCTGCCTTTGATGTGTCGCATTACGGTGGACGGAGAGATTAAGCAGTTCAGTTGCAAGATGGATGTTCCCTTGCGCCTGTGGGACGTGAAGAACAACCGTGCTTCGGGTAAGAGTGCCGAAGCGCAAAGAATCAACCGTGCCGTTGACAAAATCAGAGTGGAGATAAACCGCCGTTATCAAGAGTTGATGCAGACGGACGGTTATGTCACTGCTGCCAAGTTGAAAGATGCCTATCTCGGCATCGGTATCAAACAGGAAACCTTGCTAAAACTGTTTGAACAACACAACAGCGAATTTGCCAAGAAAGTGGGACACAGCAGGGCAAAAGGAACATTCCGACGTTATGTTACCGTCTGCAAGCACATCCGTGAGTTCCTACCCCATACCTACAAGCGTGAAGATATTCCGTTAAAAGAGTTGAACCTCTCGTTCATCAACGACTTCGAGTATTTCCTGCGTACTGAGAAAAAATGCCGCACCAATACCATTTGGGGCTACATGATTGTGCTGAAACACATTATTTCCATAGCGAGGAATGACGGTCGTCTGCCGTTCAATCCCTTTGCAGGGTACATCAACTCTCCCGAAAGCGTGGACAGAGGGTATATTACGAGAGAGGAGATACACACAATGATGAACACCGATATGCCCGACAAGACACACGAGCTTGTCAGGGATTTATTTCTGTTCTCCACCTTTACAGGTTTGGCATATTCCGATGTCAAGAACCTTACGGAAGACAACCTGCAAACATTCTTTGACGGAAATCTGTGGATTATCACCCGAAGAAAGAAAACTAACACGGAATCCAATATCCGATTGTTGGATGTTCCCCGAAAGATAATAGAGAAGTACAGGGGTATGACAAGAGATAATAAAGTATTCCCCATGCCGAGTAACACGACTTGCAACAAGAAGCTGAAAGCCATTGCCAAGTTGTGCGGTATAAAAGTCCACTTGACCTATCATGTAGCAAGACATTCGGCAGCGACCACTGTGCTGTTATCCAACGGAGTACCCATTGAAACCGTCAGCCGACTTTTGGGACATACCAACATAAAAACGACCCAAATTTACGCAAAAATCACAGCCCAAAAGATTAGTCAGGATATGGAAACATTGTCGCACAAACTGGAGGATATGGAAAAGAACATTTGCAATGCCATTCAGTAACCCTTAAATCAAACGATAATGAAAGAGGAAAGAAACATCATAACAATGAACGAGTTCGGCAATGTAGTTATGCCGAAAGATATACAGGCAACCGCCATGAGTGAGTGGGAGCTTTGCGAGTTGTTCAATGTAACCGCCCCGACTATCAGGGCAGGGATAAAGACACTCTGCAAGAACGGCATTCTGAATGAGTGTGAGATAAGGCATACCATCCGACTGTCCGACAAGTGCAGCATGGAGGTTTACAGCCTTGAAACGATAATCGCCCTTGCGTTCCGTATCGGCACATACAGTGCGAAGCAGGTGCGCAATGCCGTTCTTGAAAGACTGTACTTGCGAAAAGAGAAAACAAGCATCTTCTTTTCGCTGAACACCAACGGCATAGCCAAAGCCGAATACTTCTCGTAGCTGAATTGGTTGCACGACTGACGGAATCCATTCATTCAGTCACGAATAGAGTAATCAAGCCAGCGTGTCAGCATATAATCTGACCGACATATCAACAGGAACTCCAATTTTTTCTCCCGAAAAGCGTAATCCCCACATTCGTTTTTTGGGAGTTTTTTCGTCTGTCCTGCCCGACTTCCGTTCCAAACCATTGAAAGTTTTTTCTTCGGGGGCTATTTGTCACCGTTCTGCCGCGTTTTGCGTAACAACTTATCCGATAAATGCTTATACTTTTGTAGCTGGTATTTTTCAAACTTAAAACCATTTGATTATGTCAGCTAACAAACAACAAGACAGCCACAGACCGCCATCGGATGGTGGCATGGCAAAGGAGGAATTCATCCGAGTGGGGACTACGCTTTACAAGATTGTGGAGCAGCCCAAACTGAACGGAGGGTATGTAAGGAAACGCATAGCATGGAACAACGAAACCCTGCGCCAAGACTACGGCAAGGACTACATCGGCAGCGTTCCCAAGTATGACGGCTTCTGCACCGTACCCGAACACATCGGCTACCATCCCGTGGTCGGCAAGTTCCTTAACCTCTATGAACCGATAGACCACCAACCTAAAGAGGGCGATTTCTCGCATATCCAATCTTTGGTAGGTCACATCTTCGGGGAGCAATACGAGTTGGGCATGGACTACCTACAACTGCTCTACTTGTACCCCATTCAAAAGCTGCCTATCCTGCTGTTGGTATCAGAGGAACGCAACACAGGCAAAAGCACATTTCTGAATTTTCTAAAACTCCTATTTCAGAACAATGTAACCTTTAACACCAACGAGGATTTCCGTAGCCAATTCAATTCCGACTGGGCCGGCAAACTGCTTATCGTGGTGGACGAGGTGCTGCTCAACCGTAGGGAGGACAGCGAGCGGTTGAAGAACCTAAGCACCACACTTTCCTACAAGGTGGAAGCCAAAGGCAAAGACCGTGACGAGATAGCGTTTTTCGCCAAGTTCGTGCTATGCTCCAACAACGAGTACTTGCCTGTAATCATTGATGCAGGGGAAACACGCTATTGGGTACGCAAGATAGACCGCTTGCAGTCTGATGATACCGACTTCCTGCAAAAGCTGAAAGCGGAGATACCCGCCTTTCTTCATTTCCTGCAACACAGAACACTATCCACCGAAAAGGAAAGCCGTATGTGGTTTGCTCCATCGCTGTTGCATACCGAAGCCTTGCAGAAGATAATCCGCAGCAACCGTAACCGACTGGAGATAGAGATGCACGAGCTGATACTTGACATCATGGATAGTGTCGGCACGGACACATTCTCGTTCTGCTACAACGACATTCTTCTGTTGCTGGTACACTCGCAGGTAAAAGTGGAGAAGCACCAAGTCCGAAAGGTGTTGCAGGAGTGTTGGAAACTTACGCCTGCACCCAACGGACTGACCTATACCACCTACCAATTCAACTACAATCGGGAGTGTCGGTATGAGCCTGTAAAACGGGTCGGTCGTTTCTATTCTGTCACGAGGGAACAACTTGAATCCCTGTAATATCATTCTTTTTTTTGTTGAATTGATGAATAAGGATATAACTATGCTGACAATAAACAATATACACTCTCAACAAAATCTCAACAATCGAAAAGAGAAGTTGAGAGAGGAACAGCACCCGATTGTTGATTTCTCTTTTGGCGAGTGGTTTGTTGAGAAGATGTTGAGCAAATATCTTTCTGTAAATAAATGTGTTATATAAGCCATTCAACAAATCAACGTTTTTACAATCATCATCAAATCTATAGAATATCATGAACATACAAGAAGTTAAACAAATCAGAATCGCAGACTATCTGCAAAGTTTGGGTTACACGCCCGTCAAGCAACAGGGCAGCAGCTTTTGGTACAAATCACCGCTGAGAGAGGAAACGGACGCATCTTTCAAGGTAAACACAGAACTCAACAAATGGTACGATTTTGGACTTGGCAAGGGCGGTAACATCATCGCATTGGCAGCGGAACTCTACCATACGGAAGATGTAACCTGCCTGTTGAAGCGCATAGAGGAACGGACACCATACATCCGCCCTGCATCGTTTTCTTTTGGCAAGCAGCAATCCGACAACCGCACTTATCGGGTATTAAGAGTTGGCGAGCTGTCATCACCTGCGCTCATTGCCTATCTGCAAGAAAGGGGGATAGACATTGAACTCGCCAAAAGGGAGTGTAAGGAACTGCGGTTTGAGAATGCCGACAAACCCTATTTCGCCATCGGCTTCCCGAATATGGCAAGAGGGTATGAAGTGCGTAATAGATACTTCAAGGGATGTGTCGCCCCGAAGGACATCACCCATATCCGACAGCAAAAAGAGCCACGAACCGTCTGTTATCTTTTCGAGGGCTTCATGGATTATCTCTCGTTCCTGACCATCCGAGTAAAGAACAATCCGCAACACCCACGATTGAATGCACAGGATTACGTCATTCTCAACTCCGTTTCCAACCTCTCGAAAGCGGAAAGCATATTGGCAACCTATACCCGAATCGGCTGTTTCCTTGACAATGACACAGCAGGACGGAACGCATACGCCAACCTGCAACGGATGTTGGGTGACCGCTTGCAGGATATGTCGGTTCACTATGCAGGGTATAATGACTTGAACGAGTACCTGTGCAAAAAACTCTTGTCCCAATCGACAGAGCCGATAAAGGAGGAGAAGCAAGTACAATCCGCAAGGCGGATGATGCAGCCACCGAAAAAGAAAGGGCTGAAAATATAGAGGGGAACAGGTTCGCTTTCCCAAGGGTATTTAGACAGAAATACCATAGCTCAATAGGGCGTTTTCTTCACGCATTACACGGTAATGCTAAAAACTCCCTATCGAGCCAAAGGGAAATCCCTTTGGAAACCCTGAGAGCCAATGCCACAGGCAGAGAATACACTCATAACAATAACCGTAAAAATCAAACTACATGGGATATTTTTCATTGGACATAAAGAAAGCAAAAGGTTCATCGGACACCGTACAATCCGACCATATAGAGAGAAGAATCATACCTAAAAACGCAGACCCGACAAGAACGCATCTGAACAGGGTACTTATAGAATACCCCGATGGCGTTCATGGCAGGGATGAAGCGATTGCCCACAGGCTGAACACGGCAGGCATCAAGCGGAAGATTACACATGACCAAGTCCGTGTAGTCCGAGTGGTTCTGTCGGGAACACATGAGGACATGATGGACATACAGGAAAACGGAAGACTTGACGAATGGTGCAGCGACAG
>ENA-OOSB01001010-OOSB01001010.1-human-gut-metagenome-genome-assembly--contig:-NODE-1010-length-10280-cov-3.485672_pt1 | contig 10280 bp, 7 predicted proteins | sample MGYA00241173_ERZ501204 | MGnify/ENA primary metagenome ERZ501204 (study PRJEB25962, sample SAMEA1965384) | human gut metagenome | biome: human gut; feature: human-associated habitat; material: faeces...
GCTTCACGCGGTCTGGGCAAGACCGTGGTGCCCACTGTCATCGTCATCATGGGTTCCTGTGTGTTCCGGGTGATCTGGGTATACACCATCTTCGCTCACTTCCACACCATCCCCTCACTCTACCTGCTCTACCCCTGCTCCTGGGCTCTGACCGCCATTGCGGAGATCCTCTATTTCATCCACTGCTACAAGCAGGCCATGAAGATCTTCCGGGAGCCGATCCCCTCTTCGCTGTAAAACAAAAAGATGGATGTCGTTGCGGCATCCATCTTTTTTGTTTTTTCTATTACACCTTGACTTCCCCGGCCAGGACCCGCTTGTAGTCCTCATAGTTGCGGGCCAGCAGGGCGGGCGTATCCAGCCCGTAGGGGCACTTGGCCTTGCACTGGTTGCAGTGCAGGCAGCCCTCGATTTTTTTCATCTTCGCCTGTATCTCCGGCGTCAGCTGTGCTTCCGACGGCGCGCGGCGCAGCATCAGCGACATACGCGCGCACTGGTTGATCTCGATGCCCGCGGGGCACGGCATACAGTAGCCGCAGCCGGTACAAGGTACCTTCATATGCTGGTTAATGGATTTCTTTACCTTTTCAAAGATTTCCAAGTCTTTCTCTGTCAATGCATCAGCTGTGGCATCCGATGCAATCCTTACATTTTCCTCTACCTGTGCAATATCATTCATTCCGGAAAGCACTACTGTCACCTCCGGATGGTTCCATATCCAGCGGAGTCCCCATTCTGCCGGGGAACGATGTGGTTCTGCAGATGCAAATATGGCTTTGGCAGCCTTTGGCAGTGCATTCACCAGCCTGCCGCCCCGCAGCGGCTCCATGATAATCACCGGAAGTCCCTTCGCTGCAGCATATTTTAAGCCTTCAGTTCCCGCCTGGGTATGTTCATCCATATAATTATACTGTATCTGGCAGAAATCCCAGTCGTAAGAATCTATGATTTTCTTAAACTGGGTGGCTCCGCCATGGAAAGAAAATCCGATATTTCCAATCTGACCGCTTTTCTTTTTCTCTGCAATCCAGTCCTGTATTCCAAGTGCGGTCAGCCGCTCCCATGCTGCAATATCATTCAGCATATGCATCAGATAATATTCCACATGGTCTGTCTGAAGGCGTTCTAACTGTTCCTTAAAATACCGCTCCATATCACCTTCTGCCTTAATATAATAATGTGGCAGCTTGGTGGCAATTTTTACCTTATCACGATAGCCTTTTGCCAGGAACTTTCCCAGGCATGCTTCACTTCCACCGTAAGTATATGCGGTATCAAAATAATTGACCCCGGCTTCCACTGCCGCTGCCATCTCCCGCTCTGCCTTTTCCTGGTCGATTGCGGTTCCTTTCTTAGAATAACGCAGGCAGCCATAGCCTAAGATGGACAGCTGGTCTTTGTTTCCCGGATTTTCTCTATATTGCATGTTTGTTCTCCCTTGCACTTGTTGTTATGGCTGCTGCGAAATGGGAAATGATAATAAAGATATCTTATTGCTGCTTTGACGGGATGCGCCTTTTGTTCACCTATAGCGAATACCACTCCGGCTGCAAGGGGCTCTAATAATTTTAGGACAATTCTTTTATATATGGCAAACGGTGCAAAGTCACATCCATGTTCCTCTGCACCTCGCTGGTACGTCCCTGTACCAGCGTTGCCTGGTATTGTCAAAATTCTAAGAGCCCCTAACAGCCTGCGCAAATGTATTCGTCTACAGGCGAACAGAAGACTGCATCCTGACAAGCATTAAGAAAACAGACATCCCTATTTATCATTTCTCCAGTTCGCAGTTACCGATTCTGCATAAGTTGCCGGGTGATGATATTTTCATACCACCACCCGGCACATATACTGTCATTATAAAGCTATCGGGAAAGTTTTGCAAGAATCACTCCCGCTCCTTTATCTTTTTAAATCCATCGGTCATGTCATAGGATGTAATGTTATCATTAATCCAGAGGTAAAATACATTGCCACTATACATTCCACGGACATTCTCGTAATTGACTCCGTTAATGTCCGGAATTTCTGCCTGTTTCTTAAAGGTTCCATTTTCATAGGAATATATCTGGTAGGTCTGCTTTGTTCTGCTGCTGCTATAATCCTCACAAACCAGACCGATTAAATTCTTATCTTTTGAAATGATGACACTCTTATAATCATATAATGCTTCGCTATAATCTACATCCTTTAATACAAGCTTTGCTTCTTCGGTTACTTCTCCCGGATTTTCTATATTAAACATGGAAAGCTTAATGTTTTCTATATTTCCGGTCTTCTCATCAGATTCATAACCGATGCCCAGCAAATGTGTATCATCCCAGAAATGCAGATATTCGGAGAAGCCGGTCACCTTGAGTTCGCCGATAATTTCCGGTTTTTCCGGGTCTGATAAATCCACGGTAAACAGCGGGTCGGTATTCCGGTAGGTTACAAAGTAACCAGTGTTTCCCATAAAGCGGGCGGCATAGATTTCTTCTCCCGGTGCAATGCCCGTCAACTGTCCGGTTAATTTCATGTTCTCATCCAGAATATAAAGTGCATTCACCTCATCCTCTGTACTATAATCCGTGGTCAATACCCTGAGATATCCATCACTGGCATTGATTGCAAAGGTATCTCTGACATACCCCCTTACTGCCGTTGCCGCCACACCACTGATTCTGCCCTCATCCAGCGCAAATTTTGCAATATTGGTAATCATTGCCCCATCATAATCTTCCTCATATAAATACAGGGCATCTTTGCTGATATAAGTCTGGGCATATCCAGAGATTACAAGCTTACTGTCCAGCACTTTATCCGGCTTATTTACATCCAGTGAAGAAACCAGTATACCACTTTCTCCTGATGACTCCGGCAGATAAATTTCACCGGCGGCAACCTTCTCTCCATTTACCTTCGGAATCACTGAGGTATATTCCTTTTCTACATATCCCACCACATCGGATGTCATATGATACTGTGTAAAAAGATAGACTACATCTCCGATTTTCCGGGAAGTATTATAATAACCATCCTGGATTAATCTTCCTTCAAATTCCGGATTCCTGCGGTCTACGATACTGTATACCTGAATCTGTGTGGTGCTTTTTCCATTCATTTTATAGCAGAATGCACCGTCCTTGGCAACATCTGATACAGCAGTTTCTTTATCTGAGTTTTCCTCATCTTTGGTTTCCTTATCAGAAGTTTCCTTATCAGAAGTTTCCTTATCAGAAGTTTCCTTATCAGAGCCAGCTTTGCTGTTTCCATCTAAGGATGTCTCATAGCCCTGCACAACTAGAATCAGTTGGTCTCCATCCACATAAATTTCCATCACCCGGTCTGCCGCACCACAATCTTTTGGTAAAAATCGTGTTACTTCTTCTAATTTTCCATCCCGGATATCTGTTATAACAATATATTTATCCTCTACCGTATAAATGTAACTGCCATCAATTTTGGCAATATCACTCTCGTCTACGCCTTCCATCTGAAGATTTGTCGTAGAATAATCTTTTCCGCCTTCCTTGCTGCCCTCCGATAAATCCATATCGGCACTCTCATCCTTTGCTGCATTGCCGGAAGCCTTATCTTCCGATGTCGCAGTGCTCGTCTCTGCGCTCATTTCCCCTTCTATCCAGTTCTGCTGATACCCCTTAAGAAGAGTCTGATATACCTCCTTATAATCCGATGCACGATGATACATTGTTCCAAGAGAAGCCACATCCACATGCTCCGCTTCCTCTGTTTCACCAGCTTCTCCCACAGTCTGCTGCGTATCCGTCATTGCTATGGAATCCGTCTGCCCTGTACCGGAATTCTTATCAACACGGGTCACTGTTATATAAATTCCGCTGCATACTACCAGTGCCAGCACTGCCACCATACTTCCAAGTCTGCGCCATGGAATTATTTTCTTCGATTTTTTCGGTTTCAAGTGCTGATTTTCCTGCTGCTGTTTTGCTTTCTGTTCCTGTAATTGTTTTTCTATCTGTTCCGGCTTCAGAGCCTCTGGTATCTCTATCTCTTCCGCCGCTTTTCTTAACTGGGTTAAAATCTCCTGTTCATTCATACCGGCACCTCCATCTCATCTGAATTTCCTGTTGTTTTCCAGACTTTTTGCATATCTTCCGTTTCTCACTTCCAATATTTCTCCACCATTTTCTTTATTCCCCGGCTCTCTTTTGAGCGGACGGTATTTTCGTTAAGGTCTAACAGTTTTCCGATTTCCTTACTGCTATACCCACAGAATAAATGCATGGCGATAATCATTCGTTCCTCGGAAGGCAGCTCAAAGAACAGGCTCCGGACTGCTGCATGCTCATCCATTCCGGATTTTCCCAGATGCTCTAAAAGCTCCGGTGTCAGCTCTTCCGGCCGGGTCGCATACTCTTTTAATTTCCGTTTGCACTTATTACTTAAAATACGGAATATCCACGCCCGGAACGCTTCTGATTTCCGAAGCTCCCCGATTTGTGCAAATGCATCCATCACGGTATCACTGACCACATCCTGTGCATCCTGCGGATGCTTCAGCACATATAACGCAAAGCGATACAAGTCCTGATAAACGCCTTCATATAATTGTGCAAATGCACCGGTATCCCCACTTTGTGCCCTGCACACCAGCTGCAGTTCCTGCTCCATATGCTCACCCTATACCTTCCTAAGTCCTTTCCTTTGACCGGTCTCATATATATAGTGTCACTGAATTCCATTCTGTTGCATATATTTTTAAATTTTTAAAAATAGCAGTACTCTTCACCGAATACAGATGCTGTCTAAGTGCTGTAAAGGGCACTAAGAATTTCGAAAAATCATTTTTATATCCGGCAACCGGTGCAAAGTCACATCCATGTTCCTATGCACCTTGCCGGCACATCCTTGTGCCGGCATTGCCTAATATCTAACGAAATTCCAAGTGCCCTTAACAGCCCTTAAAATGCATCTGCACTTCGGCGAACACTCCTGCTATTCTTCAAGATTCAAAAAAATATATCTATAACTGGCTGATTACCAGCACATCATTTTCACGAATCACAGTATTTCCGTTCGGTATCACAACCTTCTCATTCCGCTTTAGAACAAGAACCAGCTTCTCTTCTCCCAGTTTTATTCTGGATAATGGCTTTCCAATCCACTTGCTGTCTTTTTCGATTGGGATTTCTGTCAGACAGATGCCAAGATTTTCTTCCGGAGATAAAGCACTTAAGACAATCTTGTCTCCGGCAAGCACTACCGTGTTGCCATTTGGAATGATACGCTCCTCGCCTCTTAGAATCAGTACCAGTAATAAATCCGGCAGGGAAGTAAGGTCTTTTATCTTGCGGTTCTCCCATGGATGTCCTGCTTTGATGCTGATTTTAACAAACTCCACCGGCATTTCATCGGAGTAGTCACTGAAGGTCTTCATGACGTTGCCATTTTCGTCTATCATGTCAAGCTTCTTTGCCACCAGTCCAAGCAGTGTACCCTGAATACTGATAGAGAACAGGACAATGAAAATAACTATGTGGAACAAATCATTTTTCGTATATGCCGGGCTTACCGTTGCCATAATTGCAAATACTATGGATGCCGCTCCACGAAGCCCCGCCCAGGACACCAGAAGCTGCTGCTTTACCGGGCAGCGGAATGGCATCAAGATAGCAAATACAGAAACCGGCCTTGCCACAAATGTTAAAAATACCGCAATTGCCAGTGCAATCGGCAGTATCTTCGGCAGCTGGGATGGATATGCCAGCAGACCAAGCAGGAAGAAAATCAGCATCTGCATCAATCCGGTGATTCCGTCAAAGAAATGCACCAGTGATTTTTTGTGATGAAGGGGAGTGTTGCCAAGGATAATTCCGGCAATGTATGCTGCCAGATAACCATTTCCATTTATCATGGATGCTCCGGCATAGGATACCAGTGCCATACTGAATACAAATATCGTATCAAATCCATCTGTTGCAAAATTCACTTTTTTTAAAATGAATGCTGCTGCCAGTGCCACAACTACCCCCACTAATATGCCAAAAATAATCTGCGAGAATATCATAACAACCAGCGAAGAACCACTTAATTCTCCGCTCATTATTGTTAATATAATTACGGTCAGCATATAAGAACATGGGTCATTACTACCACTTTCCACCTCCAGCATGGATGCAGTATTGTTCTTAAGATTCAGCCGTCTGGAACGAAGGATTGAAAAGACCGATGCCGCATCCGTAGAACTGATTACAGAGCCAATCAGCATACTTTCCCAGAAATCCATTTTCAATATAAAATGACAGAATGCTCCGGTTGTTACTGCGGTCAGTATAACACCCACTGTTGATAATAATACTGCTTTACCAGCCACCGGCTTTGCCTGTTTCCAGTTGGTTCCAAATCCACCGTAAAACATGATAAAGATTAAGGACACCGTACAAATCTGTTCGGCAATCGTAAAATTATCAAAAGGAATCTTTAAAATTCCATCTGTTCCAAACATCATGCCAAGAAGAATATATGCCAACAACATTGGAATTCCCAGTTTGTTGGACATTTTATTCAATGACAGGCACAATAAAATCACTGCTGCTACCAGTAAAATATAACTTGTCATAAATACCTCTCTTTCCTGTTTTTATTTACCTGTTGCTCTTACGTCTTCTTCTATCCCCTTTTCTTTTATTACCTCTACCTATTCCTTCTTTTCTTCTGCCTCCATGATACTTCCTGCCTTTACCAGTCCTCTCTGCAGTGCATCCCTTGCATTCTTCCAAGGCTGCTCCTTATAACGGTAATCATTCTTACAGATGAACCATTCCAAATCATCCCGCACCCTCTCATATCCGTTAATAAAAGTCTCATTTAAAGTCATCAGAAATTCATTCAGGTATTTCTTACCCATATATTCCGGGGCACCGGAAAACAGAACTTTATAATGATTTACACAAAAGCCTTTGGATGCTGCAAACTGTTTGCGGAAGTCCTCTTCTTTTTCATATAAATAGTAAATGGTATTGATATAATTTGTAAAGCTGTGATTAATGTAATCACACACAAAGCACTTTTTCTCTTTTTCTTCCACAAAGGTAATCACCGGATGGACCGTCTGGCTCTTTTTCCTGAAAAGTACGGCTGCCTGAGGCAGTGGTGCTTTCATTGCTTTTTTTAACTCCTTAGCTGTCTTATCCATATGGGTCTTTAACATCATGGCAAGTCCTAATTTATTCGGATATTCATATAGCATTTCCAAATGCTTCTGACAGAAGCCCTGTTCATCACTCTGCTCCCGGATATCTCCCTCCATGTAACTTGCACCCGGTCCAATGGTATAATTGATGGCATTTTCTTCTAATTTCTGATACATTCTGCAGACCGGACATTCGCTTTCCTCTGCAAATGCATCCTGTATTGGTATCGTATAAATCTCTGTTTTCATTTTAATCTCCTTAAAGATACACAAAAGGGTATTCCATATGCACTCCTTCGGCCTGTGGAATACCCTTCTCTTTGCAATTGTATACCGTTTATTACATCATGTTTTTCTCTACTTCTTCTTTCATGGAAGAAACGTTAAACTTACGGATATTTTCATCCAGTTCTGCTACTACAGAAGTAATTCTGGCAGTTGCATTCTTACATTCTTCTACCAAAGCTTCAAACTCGTTCATTGCCTCAGATGTATCTCTGGCACTTGTTGTATTTGTCTCTGCTGCTGCAGCAAGCGAATCCATTTTCTCTTCAATGGCACTCTTATGTTCATTCAAGCCACCAACTTCTGAATTGATTCCCTGAATAGAAGTGCTGACACTTTCAATTTCATGATTCAAGGCAGTAAAGATTGTCTCTGTCTCACGAATCTTTGCATTCTGCTGTTCAAATGCTTCTGATACTTTTCCGGTAATGTCTACACTGACATTAGAATTATCAATCAGTTCATTAACAATTTTATTAATCTGCTCTGAAGACTCTCTGGACTGGTCTGCCAAGGTACGGATTTCTTCTGCAACTACGGCAAATCCTTTTCCCTGTTCTCCTGCCCGTGCAGCTTCAATACTTGCATTTAAAGCAAGCAGATTTGTCTGGCTTGCAATTCCTGCAATAATCTCTGTTGCAGTACGAATCTGTAAGGCAGACTGATTGGTTCTGTCTGTCTGGCTCTGCACTTCATCAATAGACTGCCTGTTCTGTCTGCTGATTTCCACCAGCTGCTGCATAATCACCTCTGCTGATTCATTGCAGTCTTTCATTTTTAATGCACTGTCTGAAAGAAGTGTAATATTGCTGGCAATTACTTCAATGGCATTGCCGATTTCTGCTACTTTCTGCTGTACATGCTGTGTTTTCTCTGCCTGTGAAACGGTATTATCTGTAATGGAAGCAACTTCACCGCTCACCTGATCCAACGCTTCATTCATAGTGTCAAAGGACTGGCTGAATGTCGTAGACAGTTCGCTTAATTCCCTGCTGGCTCTACGGATTCCGGTCACAATCTGTGCAAAACTTCTTACCATATCATTGGCAGAGCCTAATAATTTGCTGATTTCATCATTTTTTTCATTGTGTTTTGGTTCTTCTAACTGAAGGCTTCCATCCGCAATCTTATCCATACTGCCAATTACAGCTTTCAGTTTTCCAGCAATTGCTACTGCAAGCCACAGGGAACCTGCCACAAATACCGCTAAAACCACAATTAAAATAATCGTTCCCACACCTGCATTTAATGCTGTATTCTGTACCAGATGCATTATGATAATTCCGGCAAGTCCAACCAGAAGAATCGGAAGTGAAATTACTGCAATTAATCCAAGCGCCAGTTTCTTTCCTATATTATTTTTTTTTGAAGATTTACGTTTCTCTGCCATTACTGCTCTTCCTCCTTATAGCTCTTATCTCTTATTCTTATGCATTGTCTTTTTATCCAGTTATCTTTAAATAAGCTGCGGAAAATGCCGGCATATCGAGACCACCCTGAAATACCGCTTTTTCTCCGGTCAGCAGGTCAACTGCTTCTGCTGCTCCTGCATCAAAGGATGCATGGAAGGGATTCTCTTCCAGATTGATCGCTACAAGAATCCGCTCACCATCAAAGCTTCTCTCAAATACAATCTGCCGGTTTGTTAAGAATACCTTGCGGTAGCTGCCATAGCAAAGTGTTTTTTCCGATTTATGAACCTTCGCCAGTCTGGAAATATAATCGGTAAGTTCATTCCATTCCGGTGCTTCAAAAGACGGACGGAGTGCTTCATCCCCACCATTTTCTTTCTTTCCTTCTGCAGCCCATTCACTTCCATAGTAGACACATGGGATGCCAGGAATTGCAAACAGCATTGCATATACCAGTGGAAGATGTTCTTTTTCCTTTAAAGTGCTTGCCAGACGGTTCACATCATGATTATCCAGGAAATTCAAAAGATGCCTGCCCTGATACATTCCGCAGAAATGCTGCTCCAGGGTATAATTGATTTCAAAGAGGTTGCGGTCATTAAAGCTGGACCACATTCCCTTATATGCCTGATAATTTGTTACACTATGCAACATATTCTGTTCATCCAAAAGACGGTTATAATCACCATGAATCATCTCGCCCAGGAGATAAAAATCATCCTTTTTCGAATCTACGAACTGACGTAATCTTCTTACAAAATCCATATCCAGACTGTACGCAACATCCAGACGCAGTCCGTCAATATCAAATTCTTTTATCCATCCTTCTACTGCTGAAAAGATATGCCGGATTACTTCTTCATTCCGCAAATTCAGTTTTACCAGCTCATTATGTCCTTCCCAGCCTTCATAGGAAAGTCCGTCGTTATAATTATTATTCCAGCCAAAATTCACATTTGTGAACCAGTCCTTATATGGAGAATTCTCTCTGTTTTTCAGTAAATCCTGAAATGCAAAGAAGCCTCTTCCCACATGGTTAAACACTCCGTCCAACACTACTTTGATATTGTTGTCATGTAATTTTCCACATACTTCTTTAAAGTCCTCATTGGTTCCAAGTCTTACATCTAACTTTGTATAATCCCTGGTATCATAACCGTGACGGTCTGATTCAAAAACCGGACAGAAATATATTGCATCCACTCCAAGCTTTACCATATGCGGAATCCACTCTTCCACTTTCTTTATCCGATGAGCCAGAACACCATCATTTTCTATTGGTGCCCCGCAAAATCCCAATGTTGAAATCTGATAAAATACACTGTCATATGACCACATAAAAACTGTTCCTCCTGTCTGTCCATCATGTGCTGTGGTTTTTCCGCTACTCGCAGAATAAAGAATGTGCCTTGGCACATTCTCGCGCCGAG
>ENA-OOSB01001028-OOSB01001028.1-human-gut-metagenome-genome-assembly--contig:-NODE-1028-length-10126-cov-2.001688_pt1 | contig 10126 bp, 10 predicted proteins | sample MGYA00241173_ERZ501204 | MGnify/ENA primary metagenome ERZ501204 (study PRJEB25962, sample SAMEA1965384) | human gut metagenome | biome: human gut; feature: human-associated habitat; material: faeces...
ATACGCTCCACACCGTTATCACGGTACACAGTGACAGGAAGACGATACCGAACAGGCGTATCTGCCTGAATGATGTTTCAATATTCTTCAATGACTTGAATTCCATATTACTTTATCTGTTTTTAGTTGTTCTGTTGGTTTATTTCAGCAGCTTGCCCACACGTCCCGTCACGTTTCCGGCGGTGGCACCGGCAACACTGCCTGTGAATCCGGCGGATTTTCCGGCTACCTGATTGACGTTGCGTCCGTAGTTGCCCATGCCTCCGGCCTGAATAATCCAGCCCGATACGGTCGGAATGGTAAAGTATCCGATAATCCCGATTATCATGAATACGATATACACGCCGTCGCTCGAATCAAGAGAGAAGTTCGGGTCCGCCTGCATACGTTCGATGTCGCTTTGCAGCATCAGTACCTGTATCTTTGCCAGCACCGTACTGAACATGTCCGATACGGGAAGCCACAGGTAAACCTGTATATAGCGGCAGATCCACTGCGTCAGCGTGCTCTGGAAACCGTCCCATACCGATATGGCGAAGGCTATCGGACCGAGTATCGCCAGCACCACGAGAAAGAACGTGCGTATGGTGTCTATGACAAGACCGGCAGCCTGGAACATCAGTTCGAGTATCTCGCGGAAGAAGTCACGCACGGACTTTTTCATGTTGTACATGCCCCGTTCGATATACATTCCCGTCATGGTCACCACGTCCTCCGGCGACCAGCCCAGTTCGTCCAGCTGCCTGTCAAATTCCTCGTTGCTGACAAGATAGGCGGTTTCCGGATTGCGCATCATCGCCTCATGTTCAAGCTCGTCTTTCTGCTTGCGGTATTCGTTCATGTCCAGCGTTTCCGCCTCCAGTATCTTTGCCGTTCCCTGAACGATGGGCGACATGACCCCGTTGAGCGTTCCCAGAACAAGCGACGGGAAAAGCATGATGCAGAATCCTATCGCAAAGGGGCGCAGCATGGGGAACACCTCTATCGGTTCCGCCCTGGCAAGTGACTGCCACACACGGTAGGCGACATAGAACAGCGCACCCAGACCGGCAATCCCTTTCGCGACACCGGCCATGTCCTCGCACAGGGGCATCATCTCCTCGTAAAGCGAGCGGAGTATCTGATGAAGGTTTTCAAAGTCCATAGGCTACCAGTATCTTTCGTTTGCATTTCCGTAAAGACCCAGCACGCGGTCAAGGTCGTTTTTCTTTTTCGCACGCAGATAGCTTACCGAAATGTTCTTGTTGGTATAATAGCCGACAAGGTTCCGGTATCTTCTCATTTTCGAGTAGCAGCGTTCCACCACGTCCATGCGTTCTTTGTCCGTCATCGAGAGTGTGGTGATGTTCACCACGTTCTTCAGTTCCGTCAGCACGTCATTGCTTTCCTCAAGCAGTTTGGTATATCCGAACGCGATGGCTCCGAGTTCCTCCACGGTGAAGTTCTCGTCACGCATCATCTTCTGGAAACTGTTCACATAGATGTCCGTGATGTCGCCCACCATCAGGATGGTCTGCTGCACCTTTCTGGCGTCTTTTACAAGATTGTTCACCGATTTCAGCGCGTCATAATACTTCTTTCCCTGCTCGTAGATCTTGACGGTCTCCTGAAAGTTCTTGACCATATTCGTTGCGGTGGTCGAGGTATGCGCCACATTCTTCGAGGTGTTTATGATGCTTTGCGCAATGTTGGACGGGTCTATGACCGCCCATTGTGCGCTTGCCCTGCCTGCGTAAAGCAGGCACAGGCAGAAGATTGTCAGAATTTTTATTCTCATTTTCTTTCTTTGGATTTAGTGGTCATTATCGGTTTCATTGTCTGTCTTCCGCGTTGTCTGCTGCGGGAGTGGCCCTTATATAGTCCCCGTTCGGCGAGAAGGTCAGGATGTCCGTTTCCTCATTGTACGCCACATCTATGCGGAATCCGGTATTCATAAACAGGTTTCCGTTGTCTTCCATCTGCAGCAGATAGGTTTCCGGCTTCAGCTTGCGGCTTATGCCGCTGCGTTTGAATACGGTCACCTTGTACGCATTTCCTTCCTTGTAGATGAGCAGGTCGGGTTTGCTTTCCACGCTTTCCCAGTTACCGCAGATGCTTTCGCGCACGTCCTTGTCCTGTTCCATGTCACATGCCTGCATCACCAGTGATGCAAGTCCTATCAGACCGCCGCAAAGCAGTCTGAGCTGGGATTTTGTAATCTGAATGTCCATACTTTTTCTTTTTTTGATGTTACTGTTGTTTTCTTTGTTATTTGCTCCGGTTCAGAAGCCCATTCTCCTGCCTTTCGGCCTGCAAGGGCGGATACCCGGTGCGGGGCGGTTCGGCTTGCCGAACAGCTCGTCCGCGTCCGACCTTCTGCCCGTCATTCTCGAAAAGCGGCTGTCCAGTTCCCTGTATGCCTGTTCCACCTGCCTGAGAATGGTTTCGCGGGGAGCCTTGCGGTCAATTCCGTATTTGTCAAAGAAGCCGGGGTTGTAATGTACCGGGTCGTCATAATCTTTCCTTACGGTCATGCCTCCGAGCAGCAGAAGTTCCTTGTAAAGTCCTTCGATATACACTCTCGAAGGACTGCCGCAGATGCTTTCGTATGCCTTTTCCACTGCACGGGTAAGTCTTCCGCCGACTTTTCCGGCATCCGGGACTTCCCCTTTCTGTCTTTTCTCGCTGTACTGCCTGCCGTCCATTTCCTCAAGTTCCTTATACAGCCGGTAGTCTTCCGAAAAGCCGTACTGTTTCTGGATGTCTTCCGGTATGTCGGCACCGTATATGAGGAACTCCTTGAGCCGGGTGGCATGTCTTTCCGTTTCCTGCCTTTTCTGTTCGGCTCTCATGTATGCGTTGTCCATATCCATATTGTCAGTTTTTTTATTCATGAATCTTTTTCATTTTTCAGCCTTTCCGTTCTTCTCGCCTTCTTTCCGCAAGCTGCCGGATGGCTCCCTCTATGTCACCGCCCAGTTTTTCCGCCAGGCGGTAAACCTCCGTCTTTTCCGATTCTTCCGTCGTATAAGCGTAGGCTAAGCACCCAGCGCCTTGTCATATTTCTATGATAGGTTTCCGAGTACTCGCCTCCGAACCGGACTTACAAGTCTCCCTGTATCCGGCTCTCCACTAATTAATTCAGTCTGATTCTTCGGTCGGGGTCTATCTTTGCATGACACTTCGAGCAGACAGCTAAAGTTTTTCGTCTCCGGGCTATCATTCTCTTTTCCCAGTCGGATTTACCTTTCAGGTCTTTAAGTTTGCGAACGTGATGCATTTCGAGTTTATCGGTAGCACCGCATAATTCGCAGACTTGGAGTTTCAGCCTTTCCATAAGGCTGTTACGTCCACCTGTTATGGAAACTGTCCGTGGAATAGTGTCACAGTGAATATTACCTGCAACCTTTTTGCGTTTGAAACCATCATGATAAAATGATTGGTAAAGTGTCTTGCCCTTGCTATTTTCATATGCCACTTGGAAAACCTTATTCTTTTTATATTTCAGAAGTATTTTCTTTACAGACGATTTGTATTTGCTCGCAAATACCTTATACATACTGTATGACATAATGTGATAGAAAGAATTGATGACATAGCTATTATTGGCTATTGAGTAGTAATTATAGAACCCTCGGATTTCGGCATTGAACTGACTGACTATTTCCAAGTCATCCAAGTTCAGCATGTATGTTCTGACGATAGATTTCCAAACCTCTTTACCATTGACAACCGCTATTCTTGCGACTTTATAATCAAAGAGTTTCTTCCGCATCGTTTCAAAATTCAGGTACAAGACAGGCTTGTGTCCGAATGCCCTAACAGTTCTACCGAACTTATCCTTACGTAAATCATTACACCTGCGGATAAATACATCATATCCGAGAAATTTTGCAGGTTTTTGCGCATTGGTTATCAGTGTCTTTTCGTCTGACAGTTCCAGTTTAAGAGCTTCATTCAAATAATTCTTAATATCCTCTTTTACTGTTTTACAGTCTTCAAGACTACCGGTAATTCCAATCAGAAAATCATCTGCGTATCTCACATATTTTAACCGTTTGATACTGCTATCCATTTCATTACGTGCCGGATAGTTGTTCCGTTCTTCTCGTAGCCGCTTAATTTCAGCGGTCATCTGTTCCCTTACCTTTACATCTTTCTCATTCTTTAGTTTCTTTGCCAGTCGGTATCTTCGCTGTTCGTAGAGCTTGTATCGAGCATCGCCTTTTCTTGTCCCCCCTTTATTAAACCGATTGATGTATTCCTTGATATACTTGTCGAACTTGTCAAGGTAGATGTTAGCCAGTATTGGGCTGATAATCCCGCCTTGCGGAGTTCCACTGTACGTTCTATGAAATACCCAGTCTTCCACATATCCGGCATTCAGGAATTTTCTGATAAGCCGCAAAAATCTTTCGTCAGCGATACGTTCCCGAAGAATATTAATCAATACGTCATGATTGATATTGTCGAAGAATCCTTTAATATCGCCTTCAATGAACCATTTCACGGCAGTGAATGTCCTTTGTATGTCTATAAGAGCAGTATGACAACTTCGTTTGGGACGGAACCCATGTGAGGTATGTTCAAAACTACCTTCATAGATTGCTTCAAGTATCATTCTAACTACTTCCTGTACCATCTTATCGTCAAAAGAGGGTATGCCAAGCGGACGTTTTTTCCCGTTTTTCTTAGGTATGTACGTCCTTTTGGACGGGTTAGGTTGATAAGTCTCATTTTTAAGACTGCCAATCAGTTGTTCAACTCGGTCAATGCTCATTCCGTCAATGGTTTTACCATCGACTCCTGCCGTCATGTTGCCTGTCTTGCTATAAATATTTTGATAGGCTACATAAAACATTTCTTCGTTAAACAGCACTCTATACAGCCGCTCAAACTTATAGTTCAAGTTACCGCTGTGTTTACTCAGACTGTTCAACACATTTTCTGGATTTCTCATGTCTCTCACATCTTCCTTTAAATTGTTAAACTTAATTAGCTGCTTCCCTTCGCCATGTACAGGGCGTTACCCTGCTCAGACTACTATGGAAGCTCCGTTGCCATGCCGGATATTCAGGGGCAGTCCCCATAGCCCTACAACTGGCTTTCCGGTTTAGGCAATCCCCGTTTAGAAATTTGACGACTATTTGGCTTGATAGATTGTCGGATACGACTTTCGTCCTTTACTACTTATGGTAGTTGCCTTGCGGTAAGTTTATGCTACTCCTGCTATCACTCATCAGTGTAGTACCGCAACATGACGGCATAATTCCGAAGAATTATTCAACTGTCTTCCGTCATTGCCCAAGGATACGACTGCTCAAACTATCGTTCAACCAATACAGGCTTTATCCTCATATCTATCATTTTAACTTGCCATTCGGTCGCAGCCTGACAGTTGGCTGACTTATGGCTTTACCAGCGTGCTATGTTCCCTTGTGGGGTTTTCCCCTCCGGTTAGCGGTTGTTAATGGGCATTTTAAACACTTGCCCAGTCGCTTGCCAAAGCGACATTCGTCAAATTCCCTTTTACGGGCGCACCAGATATTCCTCCGGACTCACTTCCGTGGCATAGACTGCCGACTGCGTACCGCCAAGCCCTATCCACACCTCCTTGTAGAGCCGCGACGGGTTGTTCGCCATGTTGATGGAAAGAATCTGCGACTTCTCCTTTTCCGTCAGTCCGAGCAGGGTCTGTATCTGGTCGAACTTGTTCATGTACTTCCTCTGGTCAAGCAGTATCTTGCAGTCGGAATTGTTGATGATGCTCTCCTTGACTACGGGCGATGAGATGATGTCGTCCACTTCCTGCGTGACGACAATCGCCTCGCCGAAATACTTTCTCACCGTCTTGTACATGTAGCGGAGATATTCCGCCATGTTCGCCGACGAGAGTGCTTTCCAGGCTTCTTCCACTATCAGCTGTTTTCTCACTCCCTTCAGGCGGCGCATCTTGTTGATGAACGCCTCCATGATGATGATGGTCACCACCGGAAACAGTTCGCGGTTTTCTTTTATGGAATCAATTTCGAACACGATGAACCGCTTGTTCAGCAGGTCGATGTTTTCCTCCGAGTTCAGCAGGAAGTCATAGCGTCCGCCCCTGTAGTATTGCCTCATGGTGGTCAGCATGTTGTCAATGTTGAAGTCGGACTTCTCTACCTTGATTTCACGTCCGGCCAGTTCACGGCGGTAGTCATCGCGCATGTATTCGTAAAAGGTGTTGAACGAGGGGACGATGCTCCGGTCTGCCTTGATACGCTCTATGTAGGCGTTCACGGCGCTGCCCAGTTCTCCGCTTTCGGTCTTTGATACCTTGTCGTCCTCCGATTTCCAGATGGTCAGCAGCAGGGTCTTGATGCTGTCCTTCTTCTCCACGTCAAACACATAGTCGTCCGTATAGAACGGATTGAACGAAATGGGCTTTTCTTCCGTGTAGGTATAATACACGCCGTCTTCGCCGTGTGTCTTGCGCCGGATCATTTCGCACAATCCCTGATACGAGTTTCCGGTATCCACAAGGACAACGTGCGTTCCCTGTTCATAATACTGCCGGACAAGATGGTTCATGAAGAACGACTTGCCGCTGCCGCTCGGTCCCAGCACGAACTTGTTGCGGTTGGTCGTGATGCCGCGTTTCATCGGAAGGTCGGAAATGTCGATGTGCAGCGGCTTTCCCGTCAGACGGTCCACCATCTTTATGCCGAAAGGCGAAAGCGAGCTGCGGTAATTGGTCTCTTCCGTAAAAAGGCATACCGCCTGTTCGGTGAAGGTGTAGAAGCTCTCTTCGGCAGGGAAATCGGCGGCATTGCCGGGTATGGCCGCCCAGAACAGGGTCGGACAGTCAACGGTGTTGTGCCGGGGCATACACTCCATGCTTGCCAGCTGGCTGCCCACGTCATTTTTGATGTGCCGGAGTTCCTCCGCATCATCGCTCCACGCCATGACATTGAAATGTGCGCGTACCGAGGTCAGCCCGTAGGAATGGGCTTCGTTCAGGTACTGGTCTATCCATTCACGGTTGATGCTGTTGCTCCTTGAATAGCGGGACAGGGATTGCATGTTGCGGGCGGACTTCTCGAACTTACGCAGGTTCTCCTCGCTGTTGTCCAGTATCACATACTGATTATAGACATGGTTGCAGGGAAGCAGCAGTCCCACGGGACTGGCAAACGAAAGACGGCAGTCCGAGCGGTCGGTGGAGAGTTTCTCGTGTCGGTAGCCACCTTGCCGGGCAGGTCCTCCGTGTCGGAAAGCGTGTGCAGGCACAGGTAATTGTCACCGATGCGCATCCCCTTTGCCGAAAGGTCGATGTCCTGCAGGGCGACGTCGTTTTCAGACATCAGCGAAAAATAGCGTTCCAACAGTCCCTTCCTGTCGTCTGTGCCGACTATCTCATCCGTACCGAGCCGGCGCAGTCGGACAAAGCCGCTGTCGTTCATGATACGGGCGAACTGTTCCGTTGCCTCCAGAAACTTTTCCGATGTTTCCCTGTCCAGTTCCTTCGGAATGATGTGCCCCCTGCACAGCGTGCTGAAGTTGCTCTGCATCCGGTTGCGTTCCCTGGTCGTTTTCGTCAGGTACAGGTAGCAGGTGTGGCGCAGATAGGGTCGCTCGTTGAAATGACGCTCGAAGCTGCGCGAGAGGAAGCTCATGTCCTCCTTTTGCAGTTCCGGTCTGTACGTCTCACGGATGAACCAGTCCTGCTTGTGGACGATGGAGAAGTCCGGCAGCACCTTGATGGCCTTGCACCAGCACCCGTGTATCGCCTCGTACTCCGCACCCGTGACCGTGTAAAGCTCCGGCAGTTCGACTTCGTAGGCGACCGTCAGGTCGGCATCCTTTGATACGATGCAGCCGTGTTCCACTGCAAGCAGGGGGAACTTGTTTTCCAGTGTAGTTATTCTTGATACGTTTCTCATATTTTCTCTTCCTTTCTTTTTCGTTTAAGCAGCCGGGCAATGCGCCGACGGTTGGTCAGGTAACGGGGATGGCTTCTTGCGGCACCCAGCTTCATCAGCCCGTGTTCGCCGTACCGGGCATTCAGCGCGAAGGTCTGCCATACAAGGACGGAGGCGCCTGCCGCACCGATGCCGATACATATCCACTGGTCGGTTCCGACCATATAGAGGATGACGAACAGGACAAAGAGGGCCAGAAGCCCGCCCACGAAGATGAACAGGTATTGTGCCTTTAGTCCCTTGAACTCAACCGAACGGCCGATACCCTTGTTGATCGGATATTCAGCCATACCGTATATTAAAGGAAGAATGAACGGAGGATTGTCGCCGCCACGATCAGGAAGATACACGCACCGAACCACGAAGCGGCGGTCTTGCTGGTGTCAGGATCACCGGACGAGAATTTGCCATAGACCTTTACGCCGCCTATCAGACCGACAACGGCGCCGATGGCGTATATCAGCTTCGTTCCGGGGTCAAAATAGGAAGTGACCATTGAAGTGGCCTCGTTGATGCCTGCCAGTCCGTTGTCCTGTGCGAAAGCGGATGATACGGCAGCGATGAGAAGTGCTGCCGAAAGGATGATTTTCTTGCTGTTCTTGATGTTTCTGTTCATAAATACTTTTTGTTTGTGCCGTCAAAGGGTGGATAGTCCTTCTTCCGGCGGTTCATACTGATTTTGTTTTGGTTTAGTGGTCTCCCTTTTGGTTCCACGGACTTGGGATTGTCCGTTCCGGCAGGCGGTTACCTTGTATCCGCTTTCCGGGGGTCGGTACTACTGTTCTTTCTTCATTCCTTTTTGGTTGTCGTTGCATATTTGCGGATGTCAAACTCGTCGATGTTGTCGGGTACCAGAAACTCGACTTCCTGCTCTTTCAACCGGATTTCAATCAGCCCCTTGATACGGACGCTCATTTCGGTGGAACCTTCCATAAGCATGTCATACAGCTCCGTACCCTCCATTTCGACAAATACCTTTGCAGCCTGTTCACGTTCCGTCCGTGTCGCATCTGGATTTCGGGCGGTCTTGACGGCCTTTTCAATCTCGTCAAAGCTGCTGCCGGAAGCCTGACGTCTGTCCGGGGTTTCCTCTTCCGGTTCACCTTCGCCGTACTCTACCTCTTCAGGAGGTATGTTGCTGAATACTTCGTCGAACTTCTCTTCCGGTACCCGTGCCGTCTTCCTTTCGGCTTCGTCGGCAAAGGTAACATCATCACTCTGCACTTCCTCGCCTTTATCCGAAGTGGCAGCTTGTGGCTTCGGTACGGTAGTCATTGTCCGGGTTACCGTCATTCTGAAATGGCTCTTGCCGATGATTTCCGGTGCCGTGGCGGTGGAGGACGCATCCGCCTCCGGGCTGCTGTCCTTTTCCTCCGCATGGAGTGACTTCCAGATGCCAGCCAGTTTCCCGAAGAAGCGGAACAGCTTCGTTTCCATGATCCGGTCATACATGAGCAGGAACACGAACCATACGTTGCAGGCGACCGATACGGTCAATAGGATTGTGGTCAGGCTCATGGGCGTTTTCCGTCGTTTATGTTGGACTTATGTTTCTCACTCGCGCATTTTCTGTTTTCCTGTCTTCTTTTCATCGTTTCATTCTTATGGTTGATATTCCTTTTCATAATTCTTCTCGTACAGGCTTTTTATTGCCTCGTCGGACTGCCCGAAATGCAGGGTCAGCACATGGTCGATGTAGGCCGACATCGAGAGCCGGTCATGTCCGATGACCCGTATGATACGCCTGATACGGTTATGGTAATCACGGCGTATATATGTCATTTTCCCGTCGCGTGCCCGCATCCCGGACTCCCGGATGAACAGCCGTTCATACTCCTTTTCGCTGTATTTGCCCCTTGCCGGTGAGGACGACACGATTTCCACGTTCGTCTGTATCCCGACGGTAATCATTTCCTTGCCGCTGTCATGCGGTCTTGCTTTTCTTTTTTTATGTTCCATTGTCGTTGATTTTTAGATTAAATCATCTCTTTGTTTCTTGTACAGTTCGTTGATCTGTTCCTTGTGCTGTTCCAAATGTTGCCGCAGTACGGTGTCCACGTAGCCGCCGACAGTTATCTCACGTCCGGCAATGTCATTCACGATTTTCAGAATCTTGCTGTGTACGTCGCGGCTGATATAGACACACTGGCGGGTTTTCAGCTCATTGCGGCGCAGAAACATCATAT
>ENA-OOSB01001030-OOSB01001030.1-human-gut-metagenome-genome-assembly--contig:-NODE-1030-length-10123-cov-1.379619_pt1 | contig 10123 bp, 9 predicted proteins | sample MGYA00241173_ERZ501204 | MGnify/ENA primary metagenome ERZ501204 (study PRJEB25962, sample SAMEA1965384) | human gut metagenome | biome: human gut; feature: human-associated habitat; material: faeces...
TTACGATATCGAGATATGCAAGTGCAGGCTTGACCATAACCATATCCGCACCCTCGTCAATATCGTCTGCAATTTCACGCAGAGCCTCTTTGCCGTTTGCGTAATCCATCTGATAGCTTTTTCTGTCGCCAAATTCGGGGGCAGATTCTGCGGCGTCACGGAACGGCGAATAGTAGCCTGAGGCAAATTTTGCACTGTATGACATAATCGGAGTGTTGATAAGTCCGTTTTCGTCAAGTGCGTTTCTGATTGCAGACACTCTGCCGTCCATCATATCCGACGGAGCGATGATATCCGCACCTGCTTTTGCAAGGCTAACAGCCATTTTAGAGAGGAGCGGAAGTGTTTCGTCATTGAGAATTTCGTGACCGCAAACAACACCGCAATGACCGTGACTTGTGTATTCACAAAGGCAGACATCGGCAATAATAAGGAGTGAAGGATAATTTTTCTTTATGTATCTGATTGCGTTCTGAGTTACACCGTTATCGTCATAGGCTGATGTTGCAAGCTCGTCTTTATGCTTTGGAATTCCGAAAATAAGAAGTCCTGCAATGCCGCTGTTTTCAATTTCTTTAAGAATCTCGTCTGCTCTGTCAAGCGAATATTGGTAGACATTCGGCATTGAATCAACAGGCTTTTTAATATTTTCACCCTCTGCAATGAAAATCGGGTAAATCAAATCGCCCTTGTCAATTCTTGTTTCACGAACAAGACTGCGAATTTGTTCGCCTGCTCTTAATCTTCTGAATCTTCTCATATATTTATCCTTCTTTCAAAGTTACTTCCTTGATTATAGTTTCTAAAATTCCGTCTGTGTCCTTCGTTTTTGCAATCTTGAACGAATTTACGCCGTGACTTTCAAGTGCCTCGGCGGTAATTTCACCTATGCAGACAACGGAAGTTCTGTCGGAAATAGTTGCTCCGCCGTCAAAAAATGTGTTCACACCCGACGCACTCGCAAAAGTAATAAAATCGGTATCAACAACGGAATTGTCCTGTTTTTTCTCAAGCTGAATGTCATAGGTTTTGACATCGTCAAAATCAATGTTGTTATCAGCCAAAATCCGAGTGAGTTCGGGCGAACCGTTTTCGGCACGCAGAATCAATACTTTTTTGCCGCTTTTCACCGTTTTTGCAAGCAAAATTCCAAGTTCACGGGTTGTGTAGACATTCGGAATGCAGTCGGCAAAAATTCCGTACTTTTCAAGTACAGCCGCTGTTCCCGAACCAATCACCGCAAACTTGACATTTGCAAAACTGCGGATATCCTTTTTCAACTTACGCAGTCGGCTCATAAAAATTTCTGCACCGTTCATACTTGTAAGCACCACATAATCGTAACCGTCAATACCGTTTATTGCATTGTCAAAAACTTCGTTGTCATGATATTCAATCACCTTTAAAAGGTCATGCCTTTTGACATCCGCACCCGAAAGCGTAAGCATTTTGCCGAGCTTGTCGGAGAGCTTTCTCGTACCCGTAACAGTAATCGAAACATTTTTCAAAGGTCTTGTAATCGTGGGAGCAAAGTCAAATTTTGCGGTTTTGCCAACCACTATAACGGCAGGCGGAACAACCTCTGCTGATTTAACATTTTTGCAGATTGTCGAGAGAGTTCCCCTCACGGCCTGATTTTTTGCACAAGCGCCGTTTGACACAACGGCAACGGGAGTATCCTCCGATTTACCGTTACGAATAAGATTTTCCACAATGTCGGGGAGTTTTCTCAAGCCCATAAGAAAGACAAGCGTTCCGTCGGTTTCGGCACATTTCTTTATATTTTCGGGCAGGGTGTCCTGTGCCGTATGTCCCGTGATTATATGAACACTTCGGCTCAGATTTCTGTGTGTAACAGGGATTCCCGCAAGCTCGGGAACGGCAATCGAGGAAGAAATTCCGGGTACAATATCAAACGGAATATCGGCACTTTTGAGAGCTTCAATCTCCTCTCCGCCTCTGCCGAACACGAACGGATCGCCGCCTTTAAGACGGACAACCGTTTTGCCCTCTCTCGCCTTTTCAACAAGGATTTCGTTAATATTTTCCTGCTTTTCGCTGTGTCTGCCCGAACGCTTTCCACCGCAGATTTTTTCAGCCGTTTCGGGTGCAAAGCCGAGCAATGACACATCTATAAGGCTGTCGTAAACAAGCACATCGCAATGTCTGATATACTCCGCACCACGCATTGTTATCAGGTCAAAATCGCCGCATCCCGCACCGACAATATACACTCTTCCGTTACTCAATTTCGCTCACCAGCCTTTTTGCAAGTTTGATTCTGTTTGAAATTTCATCTGTTCCGCTGACTGTTTTTTTGCAGTCGGCAGACAGAGAAAGCGTTATTCTGTCGTTTTCAACCTTTGAAATTGCACCGACGGGAGTTGAACAATCGGCATTGAGGCTGTGTAGAACCTGTCTTTCGGTTTCAAACGAAAGCATTGTATTTTTGTCGCTGATTTCAGCGAGCATTTTGGAAACCTCGCTGTTTTTTCTGCTTTCAATCGCAACTATTCCCTGACACGGTGCAGGGAGAAATTCATCGGCATCAAACGGAGTTACCGTGTAATCCTCACCGTTGCAAAGGTCAAGTCTTTCAAGCCCTGCCTTTGCAAGCACAAGAGCATCGTACTCACCGTTCAACAGCTTTTTAAGTCGGGTGTCAACATTGCCCCTTATATCCTTGAATTTTGCATTAGGATAGATTTTCTCCGCAAAAAGCTTTCGCCTTAAACTGCCTGTTCCGATGACAAAGCCGTCCTTAATTTCAAAATCATTGCGTGTAACAAAAACATCGCCATAACTGCCCCTTGGCAACACGGCGGAAATTTCAAGTCCGTCTGCAATTTTTGTCGGCAAGTCCTTTGCGCTGTGAACGGCAACATCTGTTTCTCCGCTCAAAAGTGACATTTCAAGCTCCTTAATGAACACACCTTTTCCGCCCAAAGCTGTAAGCGGTTTGTCAAGGGTTTTGTCGCCTGTTGTCGAAATGTAAACCGTTTCAATTTTAACATTCGGAAAACGGTTTTTCAGCGTTTTTATTAACATTTCGGTTTGTGCAAGGGCAAGCCTGCTTTTTCGTGTTCCGATTTTTATCGTCATTGTTCGTATTCCTCAATCAAATTTTCAACAGTTTTTTCATCGGGTTCAAGTCCCGAAAGGCAAAGCGAAAGAAGCTGTTCAAAAATCTTTCTTCTGTCATCTTCCTTTTCAACTTTCTCCTTAATTATCGGGCGATATTTCCACAAAACCTCGGTTGTGTTTTCGTTCATACTTTCAAGGATTCCCACAAAAAGCTCTTTAAGATATTTTGCGTAAATCGGACTTTTGCCCGATGTTGTAATTCCCGCCGTTATGCCGTTTTTGCTTGCAATTGCAGGAAAAATAAATCCGCATTTTTCCTTATCGTCAACTGTGTTGACAAGAATATTTTTCTCATTGCAAAGCTGAAAAATTCTGCCGTTGAGCGTTTCATCATCAGTTGCGCTGATAACACAAAACGCACCGTCAAGGTCGCTGTCACAAAATCTGCGGTCAATGATTTTCACATTCAAAGCCTTGATTTCATCGCAGATTTTCGGGGCAACAACGGTTATGTCGGGCGAGAACGGCGTCAGCTTTTCAATCTTTCTGAGTGCAACCGTACCGCCGCCGACTACGAGTATTTTTTTGTTTTCAATGTCAATATAAAACGGGAAGTATGCCATTAGTTATTCTCTCCGCACTTTCTGTAGATTTCAAGAATTCTTGCAAATTCTTCTGCCGAAACATCGGATTTCAGCTTATAAATGAATTTTTCCGAAAAATCTGACGGCATTGCGTTTTTCACAGACTGCATACACGGCAAAAATTCGTGAAAAGCAAGGTCTTTTTTTAGAACTTCAATTTCCTCAAAAATTATTTCTTTTGCACTTTCAACGCTGTCAAGTTTGAGAGCATTGTTCTCGTTTGCAAGCTGTTTTATGCAGTCAATGTTAATGAGCCTTACACCGCTTATTTTGGGGATATTTTCGTCAATGTCGGGCGGTACGGCAAGGTCAATAAACAGCCTTGATTTTTCGGTTTTTATATTGTTTTTTAAATCATAATATGTAACCGTGTAATGCGGTCCGCTTGTGGCACTGATTACGCAGTCTGCAAAGTCAAACGCTTTGTATCTTTCGTCATAATCAATCACATTCGCACCCGTATTTTCAAAAACAGTTTCTGCTTTATGTTTTCGTGAAGTCACGGTAACGCTTATACCTTTGTGCGACAAAAGATTTTTCACAACGGTTGAGCCGACCTTGCCTGTTGCACCGATTACAAGGACATTCTGCTCACCGTCTTTGAATTTTGCCGCCTCGTTTGACGCAAGAGTTGCAACTGAAACCGATGTTTTTGAAATGGCGGTTTCGGTCTTGATTTTTTTTGCACAGGCAACAGCCGCCTGAACACACATATTAAGCTCATATGCAACCGTGCCGTTATCCTTTGCAAAGGCGTAGGCTCGCTTTAACTGACCGAGTATTTCATCTTCACCGATAACCATTGATTCAATTCCGCCTGCCACCCTGAAAAGATGGAGCAAAGCTCTGTCACCGTAGAAAAGACAGATGTACTTTTTTAGTTCGTCAAAATCAATTCCCGAAAAATCCGAAAGAACGGTTTCAACCGTTTTCACAGATGATTCGTCACCGCAAAAATAAACCTCGGTTCTGTTGCAGGTGCAGAGAATCAAACACTCGCTGATATTTTCAGAATAATAAAGTTCGTCAAGGAATGTCTTTTTTTGCTCATCGGGAAAGGCAAGCTTCTTTCTCACAACCACATTTGAAGTTTTGTGACTTACGCTCAGGCAGTACATAAAAAATTCGCTCCGTTACAAATAAAATCCGACAGTAAAATACACTTTTAAAGTTATTTTATTACTGCCGACAGCTATTGTCAATTAAAGTTAGTCAGTTATTTTACCACTAAACCTATCTGTTTGGTATGTTTTGATTATACTACATTCACCATTCCATGTCAATAAATTTCGGGTTTTGCTTGACAAAAACAGTGATTACAATATAAACTATACAAAGATACCTCCCGTCAGCAAACGGCGGGAGTTTTATTCCGATGTAAATACTTATTGTACCGATAGGAATACTAAATGATTTGAATATGTATTAAGGAGCGTTTTTATGCTTAATCAGTTTTCAAGAACACAGCTTTTGATTGGCAAAGAAGCTATGGACAGGCTTTCAAAAACAAGAGTTGCAATTTTCGGAATCGGCGGTGTAGGCGGATACACGGCGGAGGCTCTTGCAAGGAGCGGAGTCGGCGAGCTTGACCTTATTGACGATGACAAGGTGTGCCTTACAAACATCAATCGCCAGATTTTTGCAACAAGAAAAACAGTAGGCAAATACAAGGTTGATGTTGCAGAGGAAAGGCTCAAGGACATCAATCCCGACATAATCATCAACAAACATCAAACCTTCTACACTCCCGAAACCTCGGAAAAATTCGACTTTTCAAAATACGACTATGTAGTTGACGCAATTGACACGGTAACAGGCAAAATTGAGCTTGTTATGCAAGCCGACAAAGCCAAGACGCCTATCATCTGTTCAATGGGGGCAGGCAACAAACTTGATCCTACAGCGTTTGAGGTTGCCGATATTTACAAAACCTCGGTCTGTCCTCTTGCAAGGGTTATGAGACACGAACTCAAAAAGAGAGGTATCAAAAAGCTGAAGGTTGTTTATTCAAAGGAAAAGCCTATCACACCCGTTGACGATATGGCAATAAGCTATAAAATAAATTGCATATGCCCTCCCGAAACTGAAAGAAAATGCACCCAACGCAGACAGGTTCCCGGCAGTACCGCATTTGTTCCGTCGGTTGCAGGTCTTATCATAGCCGGCGAAGTTATCAAGGATTTGATTAAGTAAATATAATTTTTAATAACGCAAAGCACCGAGAGAAATTACTCTCGGTGCTTTGCTTGTTTTTATAGGATTTTTTACAGTTGATATCGTGATTAAACAGATTAGATGATAACCGATTCTTCCTGAAGTGATTTGTTACGGAGAATCTGAACCTCATCGCCTTTGGTAATGAAAAGCCGATAAAGAAATACATTGACCTTTTCTCCGACGGTAATCGGAGTTTCGTCAAGTCCTCTGTACGCATAAACCGTGCCTCCGTCACATTTTACGGCAATTTCGATATTGTCGCCTCTGAACGAAGTCTTTATAACCTCGCCGACGGATACAGACGCTTTTTGTGCGGTTGTTTCGCTGAGCTTTGTCACCTTTACAAATTCGGGACGGATAACTGCACGGTCAACATTATCGACAACATCAAAGGTCTTGAACTTTGTATAATCGTCAAGCGTAGTAGTCTGACCGAAAAATGATGCGGAAAATGCGGTTTCGGGATGCTGATAAATGTCAATCGGCGAGCCTATTTGCTCAATTCTGCCCTTGTTTGTAATTATGATTTCATCGGCAACCTCAATAGCCTCGCTCTGATCGTGAGTTACAAATATACTTGTAACGCCGAGTCTTTCAATCATATCTTTAAGCCATGAGCGAAGCTCCTGCCTAACCTTTGCGTCAATTGCGGCAAATGGTTCGTCAAGAAGAAGAAGATTCGGGTTTGGCGCAAGCGCTCTTGCAAATGCAACACGCTGTTTCTGACCGCCCGAAAGCTGGCTTGGATAACGCTTTTCAAGTCCTTCAAGACCGATAAGCTTTACAAGCTCGTTTACTCTTTCCTTGATAAATTTCTTGCTCTTTTTCTGAATTTTCAGACCGAAAGCAATGTTATCAAAAACTGTCATATATCTGAAAAGAGCGTAGTTTTGGAATACAAAGCCTATGCCTCTTTTGCTTGCGGGAATATCGTTGACAACCTTTCCGTCAATCACAATATCGCCGCTGTCGGGATTTTCAAGTCCTGCAATCATACGAAGAATTGTTGTTTTGCCGCTGCCCGAAGGACCGAGAAGTCCGATAAGCTTGCCCTTTTCAATACCAAAATTTACATTGTCGGATGCCTTGTAATCACCGAAAGTTTTATTTATATTTTTAAGCTCAACATACATTACGCATCCTTCTTTCCTTTGTATTCAACCACACTTCTGATAATCAAAATCGCAATCGCCATAAGCACAAGTATTGATGAAACCGCAAATGCAGGAACATACTTGAACTCGTTGAACAAAATTTCAACATGGAGAGGAAGCGTGTTTGTTTTTCCTCTTAAATGTCCCGAAATTACCGAAACTGCACCAAATTCACCCATTGCTCTTGCGGCACATAGTACAACTCCGTAAAGGAATGCCCATTTTATGTGCGGAAATGTTATTTTTCTGAAAATAGTTGTGCCTTTTGCACCCATAAGTGCGGCGGCTTCTTCCTCATCCGTACCCTCGGATTCAAGCACGGGAATAAGCTCCCTTGAGATGAACGGGAATGTTACAAACACGGTTGCAAGGATAATTCCCGGAACGGCAAAGATAACCTTGATTCCAAGTTCGCTTAAAAGCGGATATATCGGGCTTTGTCTGCCGAATGTGAGTACAAATATAAGACCTGCGATTATGGGCGAAACCGTTACGGGGAGGTCGATAAGTGTTGTAAGAAGTTTTTTGCCCTTGAATCTGAACTTTGTAATTGACCAGGCGGCAAAAATTCCGAATACCGTATTGAACAGTACCGCAAACACGGTTGCCTCAACAGTAAGCACAATTGCCTTTACCGTGTAATCATCGCTGACAGCCTGCCAAAACACCTCTGCACCGCTTTTGAAAGCCTCGCAGATTACCGTAACAAGAGGAAGAACGAGCATTCCGAATACAAATAAAAGTGCAATGCCTATGAGTATGTACTTTACAACCTTTGAACGCTTTGTTTCTTCGTACATTTTATCTTCCCCCTTTCAGAATTTTTGCATTTCTGTGCTGAACCATATTTACAAGGAACAAAATCAAAAAAGATGCGGCAAGCATTACAAGTGCGATTGCCGTTGCACTTTTGTAGTCATATTCCTGTAGCTCCGACATAATGATAAGCGGAGTGATTTCTGTTTCAAACGGCTTATTGCCTGCAATAAAAACAACCGAACCGTACTCACCAAGACATCTTCCGAATGCAAGACCAAAGCCTGTGAGAACCGAGGGAAGAATTTCGGGAAGAATAATTTTTCTGAAAATTCTGAATCTGCCTGCTCCCATAACTCCTGCCGCCTCTTCATAAACAGGATCAAGCTTTTCAAGAACAGGCTGAACTGCTCTTGTTACAAAAGGTATTCCCACAAATACAAGTGCAACCGTAATACCAACTCTTGTGTAGGCAATGCTTATGCCGAACTTTGCAAAAAATCCACCGATAAGACCTGTGTCGGCAGTCAGAGAAGTAAGTGCAATGCCTGCAACCGCTGTCGGAAGTGCAAATGGAAGTTCAATCATACCGTCAAGAATTCTTTTGCCCGGGAATTTGTAACGAACAAGCACCCACGCAAGAATTACACCCATAACGGCATTGATGAGAGATGCAATAAATGCGGTTATAAAACTAACCTTGTAGCTTGCAAGCACTCTTTCACGGGTGATTGCCTCCCAAAATTCAGAGGGGCTCATCTGTGCCGTATAAATAACGAGAGCGGCAAGAGGAATCAGCACAACAAGGCTTAATAATGTAATTGTTACACCCAAAGAAAGATCGAAGCCCGGGATTACTCTTTTTGCTTTTTTTGACTTTTTTGCCTGAACCATCATCACACCTGTTTCCCCTGTAAAATATCATCCGACATCAGACAGGATTGCCTATAAACTGCCTGATATCATTTTTTAATCGGTTTTATTTTTTCTCGTAAATCTTATCGAAGATACCGCCGTCTGCAAAGTGCTTTTTCTGAGCCTCGTCCCAACCGCCGAAATCGTTGATTGTTACAAGATTAATGTTGAGGTCGAACACATCGGAGTATTCCTTCAAAATTTCCTTATTATAAGGGCGGTAATAGTTATCGCCTGCAATACGCTGAGCCTCATCGCTGTAAAGATAGCTTAAATACTCTGTTGCAACCTTTCGAGTGCCTCTTTGGTCAACCACTTCATCAACAACAGCAACAGACGGCTGTGCAAGAATGCTGACGCTCGGAGTAACGATTTCGTACTCATCGGGATTGTCCTTGATTGAAAGATACGCCTCATTCTCCCAAGCAAGAAGAACATCACCCTGTCCGTTCTCTACAAATGAAGTTGTTGCACCTCTTGCGCCTGAGTCAAGCACAAGCACATTTTGATAAAGCTTTTTAATGAAATCTTCGATTTTTGCCTCATCACCGTTATATTTCTTGTCTGCATATGCCCAAGCGGCAAGGTAGTTCCATCTTGCACCGCCCGAAGTTTTCGGGTTTGGAGTGATAACGCCCACACCGTCTTTTGCAACATCGTCCCAATCCTTGATATTTTTCGGATTACCTTTGCGAACAAGGAATACAATTGTTGAAGTGTATGGTGAAGAGTCATTGTCAAACTCATTTACCCAACCGTCCTCAATCAGACCTGCGTCACGAGTTGCGTTTACATCGTATTCAAGTGCGAGTGTTACAACATCCGCATTACAGCCCTCCACGACGGATCGCGCCTGTGCACCGGAACCACCATGCGACTGGATAACCTCCACAGTCTCGCCATATGTATCCTGATAATGTTCCTCGAACATCTGATTATATGCTTCATAGAATTCCCGCGTCGGATCATATGACACATTTGTAATTCGGATTGTCCCGTCCTCCTGCTTTCCGCATCCGGTCAGAAGGAGCGCAAATGCAAGGAGTCCGAGCATCAGTTTTTTCTTCATAATGTTCCTTTTTTATACAAAGAGTGAAGTTGATAAATATCTCTCCCCGGTATCCGGAAGCAATACAACGATTGTCTTTCCTTCATTCTCCGGACGCTTTGCAAGCTCGGTTGCAGCGAACAGTGCAGCTCCGGAAGAGATACCAACGAGTACGCCATCGGTTCTTGCTACATCTCTGGATGTCTCAAATGCTGCATCGTTTTCTACCGGGATGATCTCATCTAAGATATCCATACGAAGCACATCTGGTACGAATCCGGCACCGATACCCTGAATCTTATGTG
>ENA-OOSB01001033-OOSB01001033.1-human-gut-metagenome-genome-assembly--contig:-NODE-1033-length-10111-cov-3.037391_pt1 | contig 10111 bp, 8 predicted proteins | sample MGYA00241173_ERZ501204 | MGnify/ENA primary metagenome ERZ501204 (study PRJEB25962, sample SAMEA1965384) | human gut metagenome | biome: human gut; feature: human-associated habitat; material: faeces...
AGCACGGCAATCTGCCCAGCCACCAGAATGGCGTTCATTATGTAAGTGTATTGTCCGATTGTCAGCGACGGAACTCCAAGTCCACGTTTGCCGGCAGTCTCGAAAACGTAAGGCAGAGTGGAGATTACGCTTGATCCCAACTCGCTCTTTACGCATACGGCAACACCGAGAGTCATTATAAACAAAGATACAAGCAGCCATAGGTGCTGCCACAAAAAAGAGATTGTCCGTTCTTTCTTATTCATAGATGAAAAATTGTAGATAATGATAGTTTTAATGACTTGTTTGGATGTGGTGATGATTGTTGCAGAATTGTGTCGAGAACGACATAACAAAGTTACAGAAAAATGCTGGAATAACCTCGAAAAAAATTGAAGAATGGCGCTAATTATCTTAACATCAATGTCGTTACGGTGACAAAACGGAAAAGTGTAAAGCGCAAAGAAAAGCGGGATATGAAGAAAAAGAACGATGCCCTTGATATGGAAAACAAAAGGTTGCAGGAACAGAAAGCCGAAGCCGAACAGGAACTCAAACGAGCCAAGAAAGAAGTACAGACCGAGAAACTGAAAGGCGCAGCCACAACAGCAGCGACCAACATAGCCGAAAGCGTGGGTTCTATTTTCGGAAGTGGAAAGAAGAAATCGTTGGAACGCAGGAACGAGGATTTGCAAGACCGCATACTTGAACTTGAAGAGGAAGCCCGACAAAGGGAACAGCAACAAGCCGAACAGATACAGGAGATAAGAAACGCTTACGAGCAACAGCACCGCAAGTTGTCTGAGTTCGTGGATTTCGTCAAACGCTACTTTCCGTATGTGGAGAAACTGATGCCTGTAATAAATTTCCTGCGTGAACGTTTGGGCTTTAATGATGGGATAATCAGAAGACTGTGCGAGTTCAAGGAGGTCGGAATAAAAGGTGAACTCTATTCTTCCGAATTTAACCGAAGTTTTGATACCCGACATTCCGTCTGCTCCATCAAACAGGATGAAAGCGGTAAATTCGATTTCAAGGTAGACGGGGTTCCACACGTGAACTGGTTAGAAAGAAGATGAATGAGTTTAGAGAAGCCATCGGAATACCGAAGCCAAGACAGAAAGAATAGAAGTATGAAACTGTAAATCAAAAAAATCCGTGATAGTAGAATGGTATATCACGGATTTTCCATACTTTTGTATTGGATTGAGGCAACTATATCCAAGACATATTAGAAAAAGAAGAAGCGTTATGCTTATCTTGTACTTGAAAACGTAGGAAATTTTCAAATTGGATACAAGGATAGCATAGTGGTTCTCACGCTATAGCGTGGGCTGCTATTGTTACATCCGTATCCAAGGTTTCCTACGGCCTTCAAGTAAGAGTGTGGCATTGTGGTTCGCGCTTTTTTATTGATGCAAGATTTACATATGGAAGAAAAACAATTTATAAAAGAGATTCTAAAAAAGATTCAACTTGCAGATCCTATTGCATTCAGTGGTTTTGCATCTGAATATCCTATTTGCTTTCAAGAGAAAAACGAGAATTGGTTGTTTCCCATGATGTTTGAATTTTATACAAATAGAATTCAAAATGAATATATAACCTCTTTACTTGAAGAACTAGGCTTATTTATGCACAATAAATACATGGAATGTGAGATGCATGAAGTAATAATGATTGATAAAAGTTTGTGTATTAATGATTCATATGTAGATAGTTATGTGCGTAAAATTCAAAATGCCCAAAATGATAATCCCCAATTTAGAGATATAATATCTCCGTATCGTACTAAAGGTATATCATTAGCATTATATGAGATTCCAATTATAGCTCTAAACTCTATCATTTTTGAATTTAAAGAAAAAGAACACCCTTATATACTTGCAGACATAGCATGCACATATATTTATGGACAAAAGTTAGAGGACGGTTTAAGCTATCTTTATCGTAGTACAATTATGTTATCACAATTTCCTAATAGATTTTGGAATAGTGACTACGGATTAGCTGGGGCTGCAAATACTTTTAGATTATTACTGCTGATGTGTCCTAAGAACCATATCGAACTATGTCGGAAAATCTACAGATATTATTTTGTGTATTTAACAAAATTAGCTTGTACAACAAAGAATGAGATTTTTCAACAAGAAGCATATGTTAATAGGGCTTCAATAGAATTAAGTACTATCGCTAGGTGGGTAATACCAATGCACATAAACCCTGATTTACTATATATATCAGATATGTATTATGCTCATTACTGTAATGAACTTGCTTCACAAATATCATATGCATCAGGGTGGAAATATAATATGAAATCGTTAACATATTATCAACATGCATCAATTAGGCCTAATAGCACTGGTGGTTACGCAGAAATAGAGGACAAAACATATGCAGAAATAGTAGCAGAAAAACATGAACATGCAAAATATATAGCATTTATGTTTTATTCTGCTATCTGTACGGGAGAAGAAACATTGACAGATAATGATATTGAAATCTTATTTAAATTATTACAAAATGAATGCCGCTTCAATTATGAGGAGATTCGAAAAAGAGTGTTAAACTTTAAATTGTATAAATAATATGGATTTTTTTGATTTTTTATTTGGAAAAAAGAAAGAAGTGAAAGTTGAAAAATCAGCTTCTTCGAGTGTGAATGATGGCAAATCTAAGACAGCAAATGCTTCTACTCTGCATTTGGATAACAATTCAATAGACCCTGTAGAACAATATGTAAAAGAAAGTGTGGCTGACCTTAAGAAATATACATCACTTAATACTAAAGACCTTGAGGCTGAAGCAATTTATCTTGCAGCTTTCCTTTATATGAAAGGAACATACCAAATTGACTTTGAATTAGATTATTTTTCAAATGGTCTTTTAAATAAGATTCCATCCAGAAATTATAGTATTGCAGATAAAGTGTTCTCATACATGGTAAAGTATGGAGAAGGATATTATGGAGCAGAAGAACGGGACTATGGTATTAATGGTTATAAGATGAACATCCAAATGTGTTCAGATTATGGTAGTTACATAAAGAATTATTTCATTCGAGCCCATAAAATTAGTTCAGGTAAAGATTATAATCATTTTAGTTCGCCAAGAAATTGCCTATGGAGAAATGGAGAAAAGGCCATAGATAGTCCAACTCACCGAGATATTTATTATAAATTCAACAATGATACTTTTGAGTTTATGATTCCTCCATATAATCCTTTAGTAGTAGGTCGTATAACACAACAAACTGAATCTACTTTACGCTGTGATTCTAGTGATGGAAGAAGAACCTTTGTATTCCATTATAATGGTGCTAAAAAACCAACTTGTTTAGATTATATAGAAATGTATCGTAATGATAAAGGCGATATGGTGTCTTATCATAAAGACTAAAATAGTGAATAGTATTTAGTGATAATTAATTATATATAGATTATGGATACAACAATTGTTAAAGCCAAGAGAATTGAATGTTTTATCGGATTATTCTTATTACTTCCGCCCATTCTTGGTGTTATTGCATTTGTATTGCAAATATTCAATGCAGATTTAGATTTCTCTCAAATGAGAGATTTGTCTTCAAATTGGACAAATGACTATAGTTCTGAAGGAGGCGGAGGAATGTCGGCTGCACCAATTTATTTAGGGCTAATGGCTTTGTCGGGAGTTCATTTAATTAAAGATTCTTTTTATTCACTATTTACGGCATTAGACAACACTTCAGATGCTAATAATATTGAATAGTGCTCATTACTTTCTATCATATACCCTCACTAGGCATCCCTATGAGGGTATATTTTTATAGCTGAAAAGTGAATATGTCAGTTATAATTCCTGTTAACTACATTATTTTTGTACTTTTGCATAGTTGTAATTAACATTTAGCTAATATGGATACATTAAATATAAAAATAAACAACATAAAAAATATTGTTTCAGCAGATATTGAGTTTCCTTTCGACAATGGTATTTATACAATTGTAGGAAGTAATGGTTGCGGAAAAAGTACCATAATGTTATGCTTGGCACAATTAATATCACATCAATTAAATCGTTTAACTAATAGTGATATTAAAAATGATTCATTTGTTGAATTTGAAATAAGTGGCAATAAAGCTAAATGGGTACATAACAGGTTTGGTAGATGGACAAATAAGGGCTCTTATCTTAAATTTAATGGATTATACGAAGGCAGTTTGTTTTATGGAACCAGATTTGAAGATTCCACCAATATCGAACAAAAAATTGCTTCGGGACAAATAACTGAACAAGAGATTGTTGATGCTGATGATTATATCAAAGAACAAATGAGTTATATATTGCATGGCGACTTGACTCATTATACGTCACTAAAAAGAATAAAAAATAAATATGTAGCACAACAATTAGCTATCAAAAATAGACCTTATTTTATAAATGTTGACGGACGTTTAGTAAGTCAATACAGAATGAGTTCTGGAGAATGTCTATTGGTTTCTCTTCTTCATTTTTTATATAATTCTATTGTAAGACGTTCTCTACCTGAAGATAAAAAAGTCTTTGTTCTTATAGACGAATTAGAATTAGCCCTTCATCCTATTGCGGTTTTAAGATTGATGGACTTCTTAAATGATTTAGTAAAAGAGCATTCTAATTTAGTTGTTTATTTATCTACACATTCTCCTGAGGTGATAAGAACCATACCTCCAATAGACTTGTTTAAAATAAACAATAGCGAAGGGATTGTTTCTGTAGAAACAAATTGTTATCCTAGTTATCTTATTCGTGATTTGTATAGTAATGTTTCGCCAGATTTCTTACTGTTAGTCGAAGATGAATTAGCGCAAATCGTCGTAAATAAGATACTCTCAAAGTATTCATTAAGAACAACGAAGCTCATTCATTGCGTTCCAGTTGGAGGGTGGCAAAATGTACTAACATTACATAGAGAACTGTATTCTAAAAAAGTTCTTGGGACTAACACAACAATTGTCTCTATTTTAGATGGGGATATTGCAGGAAACTTAAATAAGGAGCAAAAGAAATTAACTCATTTATTCTTGCCAATACCAAGTGTAGAAAAATTTTTATATAATGTTATAAAAGAGAACAAGAATCCTAAGTTAAGACGTATAATTAATGATAAATATTTTATTGTACAGTCACTTGATGAAATTATTTCTCAGTATAATAAGGGTACATTAGATGGAGGTTCTGATAATAATAAAAATTTTTATAAGAAATTAATTTTTGAGTTAACTAGTATTGGAACAAAAGAGGCAGTATTTATATCTGGACTCTGTGATGATATTATTGAAAATATTGATGTAAGTAAATTTATAGAATCAATAAAGAAATTGTTATTACACTAATTCCGGTATATCCGTGGCTATACTATATGAGTAGCTTAAATAATTATTCTCAAGCCGTAAAGGTTATAAAGGAAGCGATATTGCGTAGTCAGTATCGTGCAGCATCTGCAGCTAACGAGGAACAACTATCGTTGTACTATGGCATAGGTTGCTATGTCTCAAAGAACTCTCGTGAGGGTTTTTGGGGCAAAGGTGCAATCGAGACCATCAGCCAGCAACTGCAAAAGGAGTTGCCCGGGCTTCGTGGTTTCTCGGCATCGAACATAAAGAATATGCGTTCATTCTACGAAGAGTGGTCGCCTGTTATAAATCGCCAGCCGATGGCTGTCGAAAATAAAACGCTAACTGCGGTTAGCGATTCGGAACTTAACGAGCAAATGTTGCTTATTGAAATTCGCCAGCCGATGGCTGACGAATTTAATTGGGCGGACTTTGTTGCCATCGGTTTTAGCCATCATATTGAGATTATAACAAAAGCAAAATCATTAGAAGCCCGCTTGTTCTATATCCACGAATCAGCCACACGGTTTTGGAATAAATACGTTTTGCGAGATTATCTCAAGGCTGATTTGTACAACCACCGAGGAACGCTCCCCAATAATTTCACCGCTACAATGCCGAGTACAAAGCAGGCATTAAAGGCAGTAAACGCATTCAAGGATGAATACTTGTTGGATTTTATCAATGTAGAAGAACTTGATACACAAGATGAAGACTTGAACGAACGTGTGCTCGAAAAGTCCATTATGGATAACATCAAAAGGTTTATCCTGACCTTCGGACAAGATTTTATTTTCGTAGGCAACCAATATAGGTTGGAAGTTTCGGGAGAGGAACTGTTTGTTGATTTGCTTTTCTTCAATCGAGAACTAAACTCACTTGTTGCCGTCGAGCTAAAATCAGGGAAATTCCGTTCTTCATACTTGGGACAATTGAGTACATATCTGTCGGCTCTTGACGCATATGTAAGGAAACCGCATGAAAACCCTGCAATTGGCATCCTGTTATGTCGCGATATGAATCAGTCGTTCGTAGAGTTTGCTATTCGAGACTATGACAAGCCTATGGGCGTTGCAACTTATAGGGCAACGAAAGATATGCCCGAGCGATTGCGCAATGCACTACCCGATATTGAAGAATTAAAGAAATTACTATAAATAAGAACGCAGACAAAAGAAAATAATCATCATTCGTTTTTGTCTGCGTTTCTTTTATTACCTTTGTGCCGTCAGAGTTATCACATTGAAGCATAACAATGAAGAACTCAGAAATACGAACGGTTGCTATCTCGTTACCCAATTTTCAAGTAATCCGACCAACCGATTTATTCTAAGCGAGTTATCTTTTCTTGCAAAAGTTACAAAAAAAATGTTGAATCCCCGTTGGAATACGTTGTTTGTTTTTTTTGTCTGCCTAAAATTTGCGGTGCCGTGAAAACTTTGTAATTTTGGAAGTGCAAACCAACACGGATATTTTTAACCCTAACATAAAACTTAAAATCTATGACAAAGCAAACATTTCTTACATTGGCTTTGAGCATGCTCGGGGTGGCGGCAATGGCGCAGCCACGCAGCGCAAGCGAGCCAACGTTGCTCATCAAGTCTTCTCAAGGACTGATGGCACCTGTGTGGTCGCCAAGCGGCGACAAGATTGCAGTAACTTCCGACAATTATGACGGCATCTGGGTTGCTGATGCCGATGGCAGCAATCTGCGTCAGGTGACCTGCTGCTCAGGTGCCGGCTACAAGATGCAATGGAGTGCCGACGGCACAAAACTGCTCGGCAGAACCAATGTGGTGTCCGACAATCGTGTTTTCCACGAAGTTAAGGTGTGGAATGCCGCCGACGGCGCAGAGACCACGTTGGTTGGCAAGACGCGCGAGCTTACAGGAACACCGTTGTGGAATGACGCCGAGCGCGTGATGATCTCAGGCGAGCGTGGCGCATCGAGCGACAACACACGCAGCCTCAAGCGCACATCTGCGACAGCTGCCGATGTCTACACAATGATGGTCAATGACCCGGCAGGTGTGGCCGACAAAGTGGCTTCGTTGAAAGAATTCTCAGGAGCGATAATCATCAATCCGGCATTGTCGCACGACGGCAAGCAGGTGGCTTTCCAAGTTCCGGGCAAAGGCATCTTCACATGCAATTCCGACGGCAGCGGCGTGGCTTACCTGTGCAAGGGCTCTCATCCGGCATGGCTGCCCGACAATTCGCTGATCTACACCGTTGTCACCGATAATGGCGAAAGTTTTACGGGCTCCGACATCTACGCTGTCGATGTTGCCACAGGCAAGGCAGTCCTTCTGACCGCCAACACCGATATGATTCCGTTGACGCCAGCCGTGACACGCGATGGCAAACGGGTTGCTTTTGAGAACGCAAAAGATGCTTGCATCTATGAAATTACCCTAAAATACTGATAATCGATGAAAAAGAACAATATTACAAAAATGGCAATCGCTGCCGCCGCATTGATGACGGCATTCCCGGCTGCTACAACTTATGCTCAGAAATCAACAGGCTGGGGCGATTTCAAACTGTTTCTCGACCCGGGACACTCCGCAACTGAAAACCGTGGCTTGTGGGGCTATTCCGAGGCGCAGAAGGTGTTTAGCGTGGCACAGTATATCAAGGGATATCTGACGGAATATACCGATATGCCGGCAGAAAATCTGAAACTTTGCCGCAACAACGAGGTCGACATTGTAGGGCTTGAGGAACGTTCCGACATGGCGAATGCCTGGGGTGCCGACTTCTTCTATGCTATCCACTCTGACGCTTCTTCCGACAAAAACACAACCGTCACTCTCTTCGGGGGATGGCGCAAGGATGGCAAAGAAATAGAGAAAACGCCTAACGGCGGTAAGGCTTTCGGAGAGATTCTCAACCCGAACCTTACAGGCGTGATGCGCATCACGACACGCGGCAACTGGTACGACCGTTGCTATTACGACCGTGCTCCTGAAACCCACGCCAACCAATATCCATATTTGTCGGTCAACCGCCGCACAAAAATGGCTTCGCTGCTCAGCGAGGGCGGTTACCACACAATCGCCTCTCAGCAGCAGCTGAACATCAATGCCGACTATAAGCGTCTGGAGGCTTTCGCCGCATTCCAGTCGATATTGAAGTTCCGCAACATGACCAATCCAGAGCAGACATTCCTTGCCGGTATCATCAAAAACTCAGAAAACGATGTGCCTATCGACGGTGTGACTGTAAAGGTAGGCGACAAGACGTATGTTACTGACACATGGGAGTCGACATTTAAGAAATACACCAACAACCCCGACCTTATCCACAACGGATTCTATCTGTTTGAGGGACTTAAAGCCGGCGATGCTGTCTCGGTGGAATTTACGGCAACCGGATATGAGCCAGTGACAAAAACCGTTGTGATAAAGTCGAATCCAGCCGGACAGTCAAACGACAACGTTACATGGCTCGACATCACGATGACATCCAACGCACCTGCGAAAGTGGCATCGATTTCGGTGGAAGACACAAAGGCAGTCAGCCTTGTTGACCCTATCGTAATCACGTTCTCGCGCAAGATGGACAAAGAGTCGGTCGAAAAGGCATTCTCTATCGACAACGACGGCGAAGTGACATTGACATGGATAAACGACTATACGCTCAGCGTCGACGTTTCAAAACTCGTCCCGTTGAAGACCTACAACATAAAGATTGACGGCAGCGTTGCCAAGAACTCTCAAACAAACCAGCCGTTTGACGGCAATGGCGACGGCAATGGCGGCGACGACTATACGCTCTCAATCACAATGAAAGAGGCAGACACTACACCTGCGCAGGTGGTTTCTACCGACCCTGCCATCGACGGCGATGTGGCATACACGCTGCGTCCGGTGGTAAGAGTGGAGTATGATGAGATTATCGACTGGAACGAGGACAAGAACGCCGACTGCATGACGGTGATTGACCCGGAGGGCAACACTTATGCTGGCACACTGACTCATTCGGTTGTAAACGGCGCTTCGGTGCTGCAATATTTCTTCAGCGAAGACCTCCCTCTCGACAAGTGCTTCCTTGTTACAGTGAAACCGGGTCTTGCCGACTTGTCGGGCAACTTGACTGAAGAGTTCAGATTCCGCTTCTTGTCGGAGTACCGCCCTGTCGTTGAGTCGACCGACCTGCTTCCGCTCGACAACGTGACGGGATTCTGGGCGCCTGACGGCTCAGGCTCATCATCGGGCTTGACACAGGAAGCCAACTCGTTTACGCGCGCCAACATCGGTGTGCGTCCGGAAAGTCCTAACAGCGCATGCCTGAAGTATGATTTCGATCCTGATTTCGCTGCAGGTGTATGGCAAATCCGTGAGTATCACTCTTCGCAGAACATCGACGGCACAACCAAAGACGGCGTGCTTACGTTCTGGCTCTATGGCGACGGCTCAAACAACAGCGTCAGCGCTGCGTTGCGTGTGCGCACAAACAATAAGAACATCAAGTACAACTTGAAGCCGATCAACTATCGCGGATGGCATCTCGTGTCATGGAACCTGGCAAGCGATGAATACCAGCACTTCACCGGCACCGATGAAATCGCCGACAAATGGCGTTTCGACAGCTTCTTCTTGAAACACGAAAAAGCGCCGGAACAGGCGTGGAAGGGAGAAATCTACTTCAACCAGATGCAGTTTGTCAAATTCGACGATACGGCAGTACGCAAGGCTGTGCTCCACGACTTCTCATCTGTCGAGACTTTGAAATTCGCCGATGGCGGCATCGTTGTGCGCTCGCTCGGC
>ENA-OOSB01001044-OOSB01001044.1-human-gut-metagenome-genome-assembly--contig:-NODE-1044-length-10058-cov-1.758572_pt1 | contig 10058 bp, 7 predicted proteins | sample MGYA00241173_ERZ501204 | MGnify/ENA primary metagenome ERZ501204 (study PRJEB25962, sample SAMEA1965384) | human gut metagenome | biome: human gut; feature: human-associated habitat; material: faeces...
TGGTTGCGGGGGCAAGACTCGAACTTGCGACCTCAGGGTTATGAGCCCTACGAGCTGCCAACTGCTCTACCCCGCGATTCACTATTAATAGTATATTATAATTAATAAAAAATGTCAATGTTTTTTTATTAATTTGTTAAATTTTTTAATATTAACTTGCACATGGTATTTCTTTAATATATAATATATTTGGTGAAATTATGAAACTAGAAGGAAAAGTATCAACAATTATATTTAAAAATGATAGTAATTCATGGACAGTTATGCTACTTAAAAATAAATCTGGATATATGACTGCTGTAGGTCAAACTGAAAATCTAGAAGTTGGTGATGAAATCGAACTTGAGGGGGAGATGTCTTCCCATAAAGTCTATGGTGAACAGTTCAAATTTACAACATATAAAAAAGTTTTACCAAAAACTGACTCAGCTTTAATTCAATATATAGCTGACAATGTTAAAGGTGTAGGAAAAAAGAAAGCTAAAAGTATTATTGATATGTTTGGTGAAGATACTATTAATACTATAAGATTTAAATCTATAGAGCTTTTAAAAGTAAAAGGATTAAATGAAGAAAATGTTGAAGCATTAAATGTTTTCTTTAATGAGGAATATGAAAGATGGAATGTGATTAATTTTTTAACTGATTTTGGTATTTCGGTTGTAATGGCAAGTAAGATTTATCAAGATCTTGGAAAAGATACTATTGATATAGTAAAGCAAAATCCATATAGTTTGTTAATGTTTGTTAAAACCTTAGATTTTAAACAAGTAGATAAAATAGGAGAAAAATTAGGTGTACTACCTGAATCAGAATCAAGAATAGATACGGGTATAATATATTCACTTAATAATGCCACAGAATTTGGGCATACATGCCTTAAGGAAGATGCATTGATTTCATATGCTGCAAAAATTTTAAATGTTTCTGAGTCATGTATTCAAAATGGAATAATTAGGTTAGAATTACATGAAAAATTATATAGACAAACCATAAACGATGAGGAATATATATATAGAAAAAGCTTCTTTTTAGCAGAAGAAAATATTGCTGATTTTATAGTAAAAAAAAGTAGATCAAAATCAACTAAAAAAGATAATTATGCTCAATATATTGATGAAGTAAGTAAAGAGGATAAAATAGAACTATCTGATGAACAAAAAGAGGCAATCCTTAATTCACTTGTAAATGATGTTACTGTAATTACTGGTGGACCAGGTACAGGAAAAACTACTATTATAAAGTGTATAATACAGATTTTAGAAAAGTTAGATATAAAATATGTTCTTTGTGCACCAACAGGAAGAGCAGCTAAGAGAATAACTGAAACGACTAAAAGAGAAGCAAGAACAATTCATAGACTTCTTGAAATCACTAAACTTGATAATGAAGATATTGATATGTTATATAATCTTGAAGTAAAAACTATTGAGGAGGAATTTGTAATAGTTGATGAGGCATCTATGCTTGATACAATAATGATGAATAATTTAATAAAGGCTTTGGGGAAAAAGACTAAAATAATTTTTGTAGGAGATGTTGATCAACTACCTTCAGTAGGTCCAGGAAATGTTTTAAAAGATATAATAACATCAGGAGTTGTAAATACTGTATACCTAAAGCAAATATATAGACAAAGTGCTAAAAGTGATATTATTTTAAATGCACATAGAGTAAATGAAGGAAAATATCCTGAATTTAAGAATAAAGATACTGATATGTATTTTATAAAAACAAACAGTGTAGAAGATACTTTATCAGAAATATCATCACTTGTTTCATATAGATTAGAATCATTTGCAACATTTGATAAGCTAAAGGATTTGCAAATTTTAACACCTATGAAAAAAACAACTCTTGGCACCATTGAATTAAATAATATGTTACAAGAGTTACTAAATCCTAAATCTATATCTAAAGAGGAGAGAAAAGTTGGAGATAGAATATATAGAGTTGGAGATAAAGTAATGCAAATCCAGAATAATTATGACAAAAGATTTGACGTTAAGGGTGAAGCTAAGCAAAATATTGAAGGTGTATATAATGGAGATATTGGATATATACAAAAAATAGATAATGTAAATAAAGAACTTACAGTATTGTTTGATGATGTAAGAGAAATATCCTATGATTTTGATGAGCTTGATGAGCTTGAACTTGCTTATGCAACTACAATACACAAGAGTCAAGGCAGTGAATTTGATTATGTAGTTTTACCTCTATATACAGGCTATCCAAAGCTATTTACAAGAAATCTTTTATATACAGCCATGACAAGAGCAAAAAAAATGCTAGTAATAGTTGGAAGTAAAAAAATGATAGAATATATGGTTGATAATATTGATTCTAAAAATAGAATGACAGGACTTAAAGATAAGATAGAAAACAAATGTAGCAAGTCAATTTGACTTGCTGCATTTGTTATACCAATATTATTGAAATAATATTGAAAGATTCCGAGCTATTAGCATCATTTATGTTTACAATTTTACTTTTGTTTTTTTCATAGTACAGACCTCTGGAAAGTTCGATAAATTTGTCGATACTTAAGTAATCACTGTTAACAGTAGATACATAAAAAATAACATTTAAATGGTTGTTTCGAATTTTAAGTACCTTAACATTTGGAGGAAAAGTGACAATACTTTGCGTTTCAAGAGATAATTCCTTTAACTTTTCATATGTCTTGTAATCAATAAAAAAATTGTTATTCCTAAAAGAAAGAATGACATTAGCAATTTTTGATGCAATTCTTTCAGTGTCAAGATCTGAATTTATTTCAATTTTCATTTCCGGTAATATATTCATATTAAGGCCACCTTTTATACAAAATTATGTCAATATTATAACATATATTTTACATAATGTCAAAGAGAAGAGCAAAATTATAATATATTATCTTTAATTATTGATAAATTATTCAATTTATGCTAAAATAACCGTATATAAGAGGTGAGAATTTTGAATGAACTAATAGATGCAATTTGTGATTATGTAAGAAAACCATATACTGATTATGCAATAATGCTAAATGGTAAATGGGGGAGCGGTAAAACATATTTCTGGAATAATAATTTAAGAGATAAGATAGAAAAGATAAGTAATGAGGGTAAGAAGTATAAAACAATATACATTTCCCTTTATGGTGTAAATAGCTTGGAAGAAATAAGTAAAAAACTTTTTATAGAAACAAATCCGATGCTTAGTAAGACTTTAAAAAAATTTGTAGATAATAAAAAGGGAAATTCTATTCCCGAGTATGTAAAAACTGGACTCGATATGGCAAACTTATTTGGAAGTATGAATTTTAATTCTGATAAGGTTGATTTCTCTAAATTGTTTACAGTCGATGATAAAGTATTATGTTTTGATGACCTAGAAAGGGCTAACATTGATGTTATTGATATTTTAGGATATATAAATAATTTCGTTGAACATGATGGTATTAAAACTATAATAATTTGTAATGAGGAAGAGCTTGCAATTAAGTTCAAAAATGATAATATTGATTTTAAAAAATGGATTGCAACATACGTTTTAGATAAACAAGGAAGAATTGACAAAAAACCAATAACAGATATAACAAAATTTACGGAAGATGATAGTTATAGAGACTTGCTTGATAAAGAGGTTTCATTTCTCTTTGAAAAATCAAATGAATACCAAAGGATTAAGGAGAAGCTTATTGGCGAAACATTTGAGTTTGTCCCTGAATACAAATATGTATTAACATCTATGATTAATAAATATACTTACAATTATGGTTTGTATGAATTTTATAAAAAAAATTATGCATCAATTGAAAATACATTTTTAAAAACAGATAGTAGAAACTTAAGAATATTAAAACATGCATTAAATGATTTTGAAAAAATATATAATAATGTATTAAAAGATTATCCAGATGTCCCATATGATTTACTTAAAGTTATGCTTAAATTTACTATTGCAATATCGTATGAGATAAAAACTAATGCTAAATTTATTAATATTGAAGATAATGATGAATATGTATCTATAATCTTTACATCTCAAATTTTAAATGATACAAAGCAAATGTATTTAAGAGAGTTTGACAGCAAGTATTTTGTGAATACAAACGTAAAATATAGATTTTTTAAATTTATTGAAATGTATATAAGGACAAGAATATTAGATGAAAAACTATATAAAAAAAATATGGATGAAGCAATCGAAAGTGTAACAAAAACCAAAGATGTTAAAGATAAACAATATCAAAGACTTTTAAATGGCGACTATTGGAAATTATCTGATTTTGATTTTGATTTCTTATGGAAAAAAGGAATTAATGAAGTAAAATTTGGAAAAGTTGAATTTAAGGAATATGTAAGATTATTTTCAGTATATAAATATTTAATTAATATGAATTTAATTGATTATCCAATAGATGATTTAAAACAAAATTTTGTCGTTGGTATGGAAATATCTGCAATTGATCACATAAATGATGTTGATATGTTAAAATCCCTTTCTGAAAATAGTATTGAATTTGTAATAAATGATGCAGATATAAAAGAAATAAAAAAAGAATACGAGAAAATAAAGCAAAAAACAATTGAACAAGTAGCTGCAAATAAAGCAAGTAGTTTGTTTAAGAATTTACCAAATAACTTGCCTAAGTTCTTTAAACAATTTACAGAAGAATATAGAGAAATACCAGTATTTTCAAGATATGATATGAATGATTTGTATAAAAAATTATGCGATACTCCAAATTATGATTTAAATAATTTTGTAAATATTTTAAAGGTAAGGTATGAAAAGAAAAAGAAAATGTTAAAGAGTGACTCAAGAAATCTAAAAAAACTTTCAGCTATTATTAGAGATAATGAAAATGATAATAATGGTTCAAAAATATTAAAAACTGCACTTTTAAAAAATATTGCGGACTCTATTGATAATTTATTAAAATAAAAAACAAATAGCGTTGACACTAACACGTAAAGAGTATATAATACATATTAAGTTGTATTGTATACTCTTTATGTATCTAAAAACAAATTTCTGTAAAAAATTTCCTATGACATATTATTAATTTTAATATAAAATTATAGTAGGAGAATTTTAAATATTAAAATTAAAAAGTATAAATGCAATTTAATAACAGATAATAATATTATTAAATTACAACCTAGGAGGTTAAAATGAAAGCTACAGGAATTGTTAGAAAAATTGATGATTTGGGTAGAATTGTCATTCCAAAAGAGATCAGAAAAAATTTACGTATAAGGGAAGGAGATCCTTTAGAAATCTTTATTGAAAAAGATGGAGAAATTATTTTAAGAAAGCACGCAACTATGGGAGATATGCTTGAAATTGCGACTCAATATGCTGAGACTTTAAGTAGGACAACTGACTTTGCTACATGTATAAGTGATACAGAAACAATTATTACCGTATCAGGTGCCCCTAAGAAAGACTATATAGCAAAGGAGATAAGTGAACACGTTTTAAATGTTATGGAAGATAGAGCTATATGGTCAACAAAAGATGATAGAATTATGCCATTAATAATTGGAGATAGTATTTTAAAGTATAGATCACAAATTATAGCTCCAATTATTTGTGACGGGGATGCAATAGGTTCTGTTATAATGTTTTCAACTGATTATAATAAACCAATAACAAAAGTGGAATATAAACTTGCTCAAAATGCGGCTAATTTTCTGGCTAAACAAATGGAAGCTTAATTTTGTAGTTTGTGGTAGAGCGCTGAAGTTACTTTTGTTCTATTATAAATTTAAAATTAATAACTAAATATTACTTTTTCTATTGATAATTAAATGCTTTTAATGTATAATTTATATAGTATGTTAGTTTAGAGCATACTTTTTGAGGTAAAATTATATAAAGCTTTGATATTATGTACTAATATTTATTTATATATAGTTTTGAACATTGAAAAAAGAATATTGAAGGAGGAAAAAGATGTTATTTACAGTTTTAATACCTGTAATTGCGTTTGTAGTTGCTGCAGTTATCTTTTTCTATATTGGTATTGCCTATAGGAAAAAAATTGCAGAGTCTACTGTAAATTCAGCTGAAGAACAAGCAAAAAGAATTATTGAAGATAGCAAAAAAGATGCAGAAAGAACAAAAAAAGAAGTAATTTTGCAAGCTAAAGATGAAATGATGAAACAAAAAGATGAGTTTGAAAAAGACGCACGTTACAGAAAAAGAGAGTTACAAGATATTGAAAATAGAATCAATCAAAGACAAGATCTAGTTGACAAGAGAGCAGCTTTGATTGAAGAAAAAGAAAACAATATCATTAGAAAAAGTGATGAATTACAAAAAAAAGAAAAAGACTTAGAAAAAGCAAAAGAAAGAGAATTAGAAGAACTTAGTAAGATTTCTAAAATGACGGTTGAACAAGCAAAATCTGAGATGATGGAAAAATTGCATGATGATATGAAGCAGGAGATGGCTGCATATATTCGTTCAGAACAAGACAAAGCTAAAGAAACATTAGATAAAAAAGCAAAGCAACTTTTGGTTGGAGCAATTCAAAAATGTGCTACTGACCATACTTCTGAGGCAACAGTTACAACTGTTTCACTTCCTAACGATGAACTTAAAGGTAGAATTATAGGAAGGGAAGGACGAAATATAAAAACAATTGAAACTTTAACAGGTATTGATCTTATTATTGATGATACTCCAGATGTAATTGTTTTATCAAGTTTTGATCCAATTAGACGTGAAGTTGCAAGAATTGCACTTGAAAGATTAATTGCTGATGGTAGAATTCATCCAGGAAAAATAGAAGAGATGATTGAAAAAGCAAAATCAGAAGTTGAAGCAACAATAAAAGAAGAAGGTGAAAGAGCACTTTTCGAAACAGGTGTAATCAACGTTCATCCTGATCTAGTTAAACTTCTTGGTAAATTAAAATACAGAACAAGTTATGGACAAAATGTTTTAAATCATTCAATAGAGGTAGCTAATATTGCTGGTACACTTGCTGTTGAACTTGGAATTGACCCTACAATTGCCAAAAGAGCAGGATTATTTCACGATATAGGAAAATCTTTCGATCATGATGTTGAAGGTACACATGTAAGTCTTGGAATCGACTTATTGAAAAAATATCATGAAAAAGAAGAAGTTATATGGGGAATGGAAGCACACCACGGTGATACAGATCCAAAAACAATTGAAGCTGTACTTGTTCAAATTGGAGATATTGTGTCTGCTTCAAGACCAGGTGCAAGACGTGAAACGGTAAGTACATATATTAAAAGATTACAAAAACTTGAGGAAATATGTAATTCATATAAAGGTGTAGATAAATCATATGCAATTCAGGCTGGCCGTGAAGTAAGATTAATTGTTAAGCCAGAAGAAATTGATGATGCATCTATGATTATTATTGCAAGAGATGTAGCTAAACAAATTGAAAAAGAAATGGTTTATCCAGGTCAAATTAAAGTTAATGTAATTCGAGAAAGTAGAGCTATTGATATAGCAAAATAACCTAATAGTATAATAGTCAGATATTAAATTATCTGACTATTTTTTTGACAAATTTTACATAATATGATATAATTTTTTCGAGTTTAAATTTTGTTTTAATCAAATTTGAGAGGAGAATAATAAATGAACAAAATTTTGTCAACCATTTCAATTGATGATGAAGCTTTAAATCCATTACGGGATTATTTCTTTAATAACTATAGAGGAGAAAAATTTGAAATTATATTAAAAGGAGAATTTTATATTGAATATAAATTATGTGATAAGGTTCAAAAATTTTATGTAAAACAAGAAGAAAGTTTAACAAAAATTTCTTTAGCAACAGATAATATATCAAATGGAATTATATTAATGATACACAATAACCAATTTTCCTATGATAATGAAAATAATTGCTATATAGCTAACACTTCAATATGGTTTAAAAGAGAAATATACAATGAAGTATTATGTCATGAATATGAAAAGATGCTTACAGACATATTTTCATATATTGTAGTGTTTTTTAAATATGAAAATAAAAGTATACCTTGTGTTACAAAAAATATAGTGAAATCGAAGAAAAAGAATAAGAAAATTGCTAAATTTTTTACAATTGAAAGAGAGGTTGTAGATAAAAAAAATCGTTTAAGTTTTATTGATAATTTTCATACTGAAAATTTTTCAAATTACCCTGAACTAAAATCTTCAATTAAATACGTAAGAGAATTAGAAACTCTTATGAAAAGTGAGGAAAAATCATTTAATGAAGCAATATATATACCTTTTAATGATTTTAAATTTTCATTTGATAATAACATATCTGAAGTGTTTTGCCATGTAAATGAAAAACAAAAAAGTTTGGAGTGTGTTATAATAAAAACTGGAATAAAGCTATTTGCATTAAGCATTAGTCTTGAAAAAAATCCAAATCAAGAATTTAGGATTTATACATTTGATTCTTTTTATAATTTACAAAATGAAGATCATTTTTTGCCAATTACATTAGCACAGAATATAATTCATTTGATGATTATAAATTTTTTCTATTTTACACATTATAAGGTTATAACTGATAAAGTAGAAAGGACTTCTAAAGATATTGTTATAAAAAGCAATACTAAGTGTAGAAAGAATGCAAACAATGCTAATATAGAAGGTTCAAAAAATATCTATTTAAACAAAGTAAGAAAGATATATAATATTTCAAAGGCTATTGAGTACAACTCACCTAAAAGAAAAAAGCCAGAGTATAGGAAATTTTCTTGGCAGGTAAGGGGACACATGAGGCACTTATCCTCAGGAAAAGTTGTATATATTCCACCACATGAATGTAGTAGAAAGAAGAAAAATGAAAATAGAGAAGATTTAAGTATATCATCAAAAAAATACATTATTAAAATATAGCAAACTTTAAGCCATCACACATTTGTGTGATGGCTTTTCCTTATTTTACCAAAATGTAGTATAAAAAATATATAATTAGAAATAATAATTTTAGGTGATGTTATGAAAATAGGAATTCCATTAGGTCTTAGTATATATGAATATCCTGTTCTTTTTGTAAATTTTTTTAAGTATCTTAACATTGAAGTGGTATTTAGTGAAAAAACAAATCCAGCTATATTAAGTAATGGAGTTAAATACTCACTTAGTGAATCATGTCTTGCAAGTAAAATATTTATAGGACACGTTGCTAATTTGGTAGATAGAATGAAAAATGAAAAAATAGATTATATTTTTATACCCAGACTTTGTACATTTGAAAATAATCAAACAACTTGTGTTAAATTATTTGCTCTTTATGATATATGCAATAATTTATTTGGCTCAAATTTTTTAACGTTAAATATAGATTATGAAAAAAATAGTACAGAATTAAATGCATTTTTAAAACTTGGGAAAAAAATAAATAAAAAAGTTCCAGAGTGTATACACGCATATTTAATGGCAAGAAAGGATCAAAAATTATATGATAAGAAAAAACTAGATGAACAGTTAGAAGAAATAAATAAACAAGACTCTAAAAAGAGAGTAATTTTAGTTGCTCATCCATATATTGCTTATGATAATATATTAGGTAAAAAAATTACAAAATTATTGGAAAGGCAAAATGTAAACGTTATATATGCAAATATTAATGAATTTTCAATGCAAAATCCTAAATTTTTTAAATTAATAAAAAATAAGAAATATGAGTATAAAAATATATCTGAAACGATATTTTGGAAGTCAAGTAAAAATTTGCTTAATGGAATATGTTCAAATTTGAATAATATTGATGGAATTGTTTATCTTTCAGTTTTTCCTTGTGGTACAGACTCTCTTGTTAATGAACTTGCAATGAGAAAAATAAAATTACCATATTTAAATTTAATTGTAGATGACTTAGATAGTTTAACAGGGTTTGAAACGAGAATTGAAAGTTTTATTGATATTATTAAAGAAAGGAAGAAACAATGTCAAAAATAATTGCCTTTCCCCAAATGGGAAATTATAGTATTCCGATTAATTACTTTTTAAGACATACTGTTCATTCAAAAATTATGGATTCACCAAAAATCACAAGCAAGACCATTGAA
>ENA-OOSB01001071-OOSB01001071.1-human-gut-metagenome-genome-assembly--contig:-NODE-1071-length-9811-cov-2.158262_pt1 | contig 9811 bp, 8 predicted proteins | sample MGYA00241173_ERZ501204 | MGnify/ENA primary metagenome ERZ501204 (study PRJEB25962, sample SAMEA1965384) | human gut metagenome | biome: human gut; feature: human-associated habitat; material: faeces...
CCGCTTCGGAACTGGAATTAAGCAGTTGGAGCCAGTGGATGATGCTGGACATATCATCATGGACTACTCAATCCATGATGCGATTTAGGCAGGTTTCAACCATGTAGTGTTTATCATCTGCAAGGATATCGAGAAACTATAAAAGGAAAGATGTTATCACCATGCCCAGAACGAAAGGCAGCAAAAAACGTCTCAAAATCAATACCATCAACGACTACGCATCTCAGATCGCGGAGAAGCAGGAATCTATCACTTCCCTGACTGCTGAGATCGCATCCATCACCGCAAACATTGACACTTTGAAGGCTGATCTGAAAGAGAAGAAGACTGCTCTGAAGAAGGCCGAAAAAGAAGTGGCAACGCTGGAAGCGAAGAAGGCAAAGGCAGATGCGAAGGCCGCTGAGGAGGCTAAGAAGACCGAGGCAGAGGCTGTGCTGAAGAAGTTGCTGGCAAGTGGCATGAGCGCGGATGAGATTCTGGAAAAGCTGAAATAAACAAGAAAACCAATAACAAAAATAAATGCCGTGTGGACAAACTGGACTCCAGAAGTTCACACGGTGTTTTTTGAAGGTTGCCGTATAGTTTATAACGAAAATAAAAAAAAAACAAAATTAAAAGAAATGGAGCGTGAAAAAAACGAATGTAAATGTCAATGAAAAAGTTTACCACTTTTTCATTGACATTTACAGTGAGGGATTTTTCTAGTTTTAGAAAATACTTGCGAAACAAGAACATTTGTTCTACAATATTTATGGGTGCTATCCTTAGGTTAAGGTGGATAAAAGTCTGTTGTAACCTGTTGAGATGGTAGGCGGCTGGCCCTCTTGCACAAAGGAGGGACTGTTACAAATGCCCTCCGTATGGGAAAGGAGGGTGGTGCGATTATGATGAAGGAGTACATAAGTTTGGTAGGATTTATTCTTACCATCTTTATAGTCGGAATTGCAGTTGGAAAACTTGTTGAGAAGATCGAAAGATTTCTATGCAGGAAAGAAGCTGAAGAACATAATAACACAAACAAAAACGACCGCCATTAGTTTTTGTAGGACTTGGCGATCGTTTATTGGTAGCACCTTTTATAATTTGATGGTATCATAAACAGACGGTGATTTCAAGTGTTGATCGAAAAGGCTGATAGCATGATCGAAAAGGCTGATAGCAGGTCGGTGACAGAAATAACCGCTGCATTTGGCGGGCATAGATGATCTTTACAAATGACTGAGAGAGTAGGATACATTATTATGAAAGATAAAAGAAAACCACAGATAAGAAAAAATGTATATTTATTTGAATTGGATTCTGTTCGAAAAACAGATGAGGAGATTGAGGTTGCACAGAATGCGTTATTAGACGAGATTGTTTTAAACGGAAATGTAGTCGTTATGACATACAACCAGTTGGTTGATTCGCGCGGCTTTTTCAGTCTGCTTTGTAATGAGAAATATGAAGAGAAACTGATCCGGTTATTTGAAATGGGTGCGATCCGTATTTCACGGTTTGGAGATGTTCGTACCGTTTCCCAGTATTTGTTGAATTCGGTTGATGCAGATAAGGAATTTATATATTCGGCAATTCCGATTAAATACAGCCAGAAACGTCTGCTTGCCTTGATGAAACGTTGTTTGACATACTCTGATCTTTCAGAATTGAATGAATATACAAAAGACAATTTGGATGACCAGGAAAAAGATAAGCTGGAAGATTTATTTGTGGAAGTAATAAATGGGGAGGAACAGCCTGTTGATTATCTGTCCGAGAAGGATCGTGATTATCAATTAGGAAAATATCAGGAAATTTTAAAGAATCTGAGAGGTTTACTGTCAACGGTATTGCGAATCAGTATGCTGCCTGATATTTATTTGGATCCCAGAAATGAATCGGAATATAAAGAGTTGAAATTTGTAAATTTCATGGCTGCTGTTTTAGCTTTTTATGACCTTCCGGATGATAAAATGATAAATGTAGATGCGGAAGCCTTTCGGCGTTCACTTGGAATATTGGGAGAATTGGAAGCCTGGAAAAATAAAAATAATAATCGTTCAGTATATATTCGTGAAATTAAAAAAGCATGGCAGACTGTACCTAAAAGTAGTGCAGATGAACTTTCATATCAGTATGCAGAGGTTATAGTTGATCTTTGTTATAATTATGCATGTGAGAATAGTATTTGCAATATTTCCAAGCATTATAATGTGGATGAACTTTGGCGGGAATCAGGGGACAAGTCAAGCTTTCGTGTGGATTTCTTTGGCAGATTTGCGAAAACTTGGAGGAATGGAGCAGGAGCGAAAGATCGTTTCTTAACGGATGAGACAAATAAGTTTGAGCCGTTTGCTGACAAGGATGATCAATTATATAAGCAGTTAGACCGTGTAGTCCGTCTTGTAGAATATATCGATTATTCACAGGCTGGGCGTGCAGATGAAACGAATGACCAGGTTGTTTATCGTTATGAATATAAGGATGAGGAACAACGCAGGCAGAATAAGAGAAATATAATAGGGAAAATTGCACATGGGTTTGGAATGGCTGCGCTTTGCATTATTGTGGCATGTGGCATTGAGCTGGTATTCAATAAATTACAAAGTATGATGGAAGGGATTATTTCCTTTAATACAGCACTGCTCAGTGTGATTGAGACAATTGTCTGGTTGTTTGTAACAGAGATGCTTTCAACGATAATTTCTTTGAAATTTCCAAGGCTCTTACCATTATCAGATGCTTTGGCAAAGATCAGAGAGTCAGTTGTAGATGGATGGCGGATCTGCCGGCGTAAATTTACAGCCTATTCTTGTTCGAACAAGGTGCAGACGGAACAGACAGAACCATATAATATAGGAAAAACGATTCCCTATATTTGTCCGGCAGAATTGAAGAAATATCGGGCATTACGCAAATCAGAACCAGAACCTAAAAAGTATTTTGCTGAATCTTCCATTTATCCTATTGCGAATGTGGAAGATCGTGATCTGACCGCGCAATTGATCCGGCAGGAAGAATTATTTCACCGGAAGTATGGATTGGTATATCAGAGCAAATACAATACTATGATCGTAGATCCAATTGAGGGCGAAAATGGCATTTTCCCATATGAGCGTGTACTACCAACAGGTAAAAATGGTGTTGTGATCATTGCGAGATATAAAGGAACATTTGTGTTGTTAAAGCAGTATCGGCATGCGATTCGACGTATGCAATATGCTTTCCCAAGGGGATTTGCAGAGGAGGATGACAAGACTCCTGCTGACAATGCGATTCGTGAGTTACAGGAGGAAATCCATGCTGTCATCACGAAATCACCGGTATTTCTTGGACGGATTGTTGCTGATAGCGGATTGACCGGCGGATGTGCATATGTGTACAGTGTCGATATAGATTCATTGGAATTGGTCGAGGATCATGAAGGCATAGTAGCCATTGAACAGCTCAGTGACCGTGAGTTGACATCCTGGATAAATGAAGGGAAGATTGATGATGGTTTCACGCTTGGAGCTTATGCATTGTATAAATGTGTGGCTTCAGAAGCGGAGAACAAAGATATTTGATTTCAAAGTTCTACTGAGAGTAACTGAAAGTCATACATAAAATATATACATGATGGGATAGACATATGAGAATCAAAACAATAATAGTGACCGGTGGAGCCGGATTCATAGGCAGTAATTTTATATTTTACATGAAGAGAAAATATCCGGACTACAGGATTATTTGTTTGGATAAGCTTACCTATGCGGGGAATCTTGCAACATTACAAAGTCTTATTTCAATATTGCAGGGCTTGCTGCGAAGCGAATTTCCGTTTTTATAAGGCAGATATATGTGACCGGAATGCTGTTTATAAGGTGTTTGAAGAGGAACATCCGGATGTGGTTGTAAATTTTGCTGCGGAGTCACATGTGGATCGTTCTATTGAGTCGCCGGAAATTTTTCTTGATACCAATATAAAAGGAACAGCGGTTTTGATGGATGCGTGTATCAAGTATCAGGTGGGGCGGTTTCATCAGATCAGCACGGACGAAGTATACGGAGATTTGCCGCTTGACAGACCGGATCTGTTATTTACGGAAGAAACGCCATTATGTACCAGTTCGCCATATAGCAGTTCAAAGGCCGCAGCGGATCTGCTTGCTATGTCTTATTACAGAACCTATGGACTTCCGGTGACGATCAGCAGATGTTCCAATAACTACGGACCATATCAGTTTACGGAGAAGTTGATTCCACTAATGATAACACGGGCATTGGCAGATCAGCCGCTTCCGGTATACGGACAAGGTATAAATGTCCGGGATTGGATATATGTAGAGGATCATTGCAAAGCGGTCGACCGGATTATTCATGCCGGAACTCCGGGAGAAATTTATAATGTTGGTGGACATAATGAGCTGCGAAATATTGATATTGTCCGTTTGATCTGCAAAGAATTGAATAAACCGGAGAGCCTGATCACTTATGTGGCGGATCGGAAAGGACATGATCTGCGGTATGCAATTGATGCGTCAAAGATATATAAGGAGCTTGGCTGGTTGCCGGAGACGAAGTTTGAAGATGGCATCAAGAAAACGATTCAGTGGTATGTCAGCCATCCGGAGTGGTGGAGGATGTGAGTGTTATCGTGCATTTAGAGTATATGGAAATAATTTCAGGATGTTATGGGGATATACTAATGAATTATGAAGATGAAAAGGAATTTGTGTATGAAAATGGTAAGGACAAAAAGTGGAAGAAAAATAAAAGTAGTTGTACAAGAAGAAAAATAAATTGACAGCAGCAGATAATGAAATGGAAATTTGGAGATTTTTATATTGATGAATGTTGACTTTGTATATGAATGAGGGTAATATCAAAATATAGTATCGAATAAAGAGGGGGATTTCTTTTATGTAGGTCTTAATAAATATTGTTCTAATTTATAATCCATAAAATAAAAAAATCGTTATATAAAATAGATGATGTTGGAGTAGAATGCGAAAAGAAAATAAAGTAAATAATAGAGTATTTAAAAATATAGTTTTTGCAATAATAATTGTCACATTGATTATTATTTTACCATTTATATTTGAAAGAATTATTTTAAATGAAAGTTCTTGGCCGTTTAATTTGCATATTTATCTTTCAAGAGAAACATGGTTCGGATTTATAGGCTCATATCTTGGAGCAATTGGAACGATAGTGCTGGGAGGTATTGCTTTTTACCAAAATAAAAGATATAAAGAATTATCTGATCAATCTGAAAAAAGATTTTTAAATTTACAGGAAGAGATGAAAGAATTAACAACTAAAAGTGTTTCATTGATTGATTTGAATTCAAAAATAGAAGCAGCGAAATACCATCCGATATTAACAAATATGGATTGTATTTATTATAATTTTAATAATGAAGAATTTGAAAAAATATTTGATATACAAAATGATGTTTTTCAAATTAGTACTTGTGATACAGATCCATATGTGCATTTACTTTCAAATAAAGAAATTTTTAATCAGTATTATACATTTTTGCATATATTTAAAAACGATGGAGAGAAGAATATTAGGAATTTTAATTGTAGGGATATAAAAACAAATGGTGAGCTAAATATAAATGAGGGATGGATATGTCGGGCTTGTGACATTAAACCAGGAGCTACTCTTATATGCGTGTATGCAACTAAATATGATTTGGTAAAAAAAATAATTAATAAGGAGATTGATTCTATATCGTTTACATATAGAATGGAAAATGTATTAGGTGAGTGTTTTAAAATGTCAGTTGACTTTCAATTTCTAACAGAAGGTAATAAAATTTATAATTTATGTGATGTATCATCTATATTAAAAATAAACAGTAAAAGTTTTGAATAAATATATTTTATATAACGTAAAGTAGACTTGCTATGAAAGACAAACTTTTGAAGAAGATAAATAAACACTGAATTTTCCAATTATGAATGTTTGGATAAAACTAATTGTTTAGTTGAGAAAAATATAATTATGATAAGTTTAGATAGGGGGATATATAACTATGAATACTCAAATAGGATTTGCTACAATAAAAGGAAAACCAATAGATATAAAGGGAAATGTATCGATGATAAGAGCCATAAAAACGTTGGCTAAATTTGGGTTGATTACATTTTCAAGAGTAATACAATTTAAAAGTTCGGGATATCCTGTATGTTTTTTTAAACCTACGGAAGTAATGAAAAGTATGTATAATTTGGGAAATGAAATTCTAGTAGTATGTTGTACGGATGGAATGAAAGATTTTAAAAGTAGAACAAAAGATTTCATAGACTATATGTTGGTAACGAATACAGAATTTAAAAATAGATTAGATAAAGTAACTTGTTTTCTTATAGATGGGGATATAGATATAGTAAATATTATAAAAAGGGATAGAGTTGAAAATCCAGATGCCAGACTTATTGTTCCTTTTTATATAGAAGAACTAAATAATTCTTTTGATGAAAATACATTGAGCAATAGAATGAGAGAATTTTTATATGAGAAAGATTTATTTGGTATAGCGAGTCCTTTAAAAAATGACATGTTATTTTTTGGAAAAGATAGAACTAATATTATATCTGAATTGTATGCGCGATATAAACAGGGAGAGGCTGGGGGCTTGTTTGGATTGAGAAGAATAGGAAAAACATCAATCCTTAATTTGTTGAAACTTCGTGTAGATGATTCTGGTGGTATTGCAGTTTATTTTGATTGTTCTGGATTACATCATCACAGATGGAATGAATTATTGAAATATATTATTATAGATATTGTTGATCAGTATGCTGGTTATAATACTGAAGATGAAAGAGAAAGTGAATATAGCAAAATTAATTTTGACTTAGGAGAAGACAGATACAATGAAAAGAATGCTGTGCAAAGTTTTCATAATGATATAAGTAGAATATATAATATATTTGGGAAAAACCGGATTCTCGTTATATTAGATGAGATTGAGAGTATAAGTTTCTCGACTTCGCCTGCAAAGTGGTGGAGAGAGGAAAATGATTCGTTATATTTTTGGCAGACTATACGAGCATTGTTGCAAATGCATAGTGAATATTTAGCATTTACCATTGCTGGAGTTAATCCAATGTGCGTTGAAACCCCATTGATAAATGGGTATGATAATCCTATATTTGGAATGATAAACCCAATATATACTACTCTTTTTGAATATGATGATATAAAAAATATGATATCAAGTATAGGAGGAAGATTGGGTATATCTTTTGAAGACACCGTGTATGGTAAATTGATGGAGGATTATGGCGGACATCCATTTTTAACTCGACAAGTTTGTAGCAAAATAAATAATGATTTAAATGCCAGACATGTAAAGCGCCCAACAGTAGTTACAAGGAATAGTTATTCATTAAAATGTGATGAATATAAACAAGGAATGACAAGTGTGATTGAACAGATTCTTGGAGTAATAGAGAATTATTATCCAGGAGAATTTGAGTTGCTGAAAAGACTTGCATTAGATGGACGAGAATCATTTAGAAAAGAAATAGCATTAGGAAATATAGGAATACAGCATTTAATTGGATATTGTATAATAGAAAAAGAAAATGGCGAATATTTTATACGAATAAAATCTATTGAAGATTATATAAAAAGTAAATTTGTGTATGATGCAACATTGACAGAACAAAAAGATAAGAGGGCAAGGATTAATATTAGAAGGGATAATATAGAAGAAGGATTACGAGAATTAATACAGTTTTCGCTAAAATCCAAGTATGGGAAAAAAGCAAAAGACCAATTGATAGCAATGGTTGATAAAACAACGCAGGATTCAACTCAGAAAACAAAAATGATTAATGCGGTTAGTTTAAAAGATGCGATCCAAGAATTATATTTTTCACAGATAAAAATTATTATGGAAAAAGATTGGAAATATTATGAGAAATTATTTCCTGATAAAACCAAATTTGAAGCATATATGGATGTTTTGAATAAATCAAGATCGGCTGGGGCACATACAAGAACTATATCTGCAGATGATGAAGTAATATATAATATTGCGTTTGATTTTTTTGAGGAAGCAATAAAGGAAGATTAGAATTATGTATGCGATAAATTGTAGAATAGCATAAATGGAAAATGATTACTGTATGATGTAAAGATATTACAAAATTAAATTATATGTTCGGTATTGAAACAATTAAAGCATATATGATTCGTGACAGACAATGGTGAAAATGGTTTAAGTTGTAAGAACAAAATAGATGCATTTAGAAAAAGTGCTGAAAAACGACTATTCAAAAAATTTGTTAGGTTATTCATAATGATGCAATATATTTATTTTGAGAAACTGAGGTTAAGCCAGAATTTGATAAGCTTTCGATGAGTAAAATATTTTGATGATACTTTTACATTTACTCAATTAGAAGCAAAATTGAAAGTACTTGGAAAGGAAGGATATGATTAGTTAATTAATGAATTTTAGAAAAGTGCTTATGTGGTATATATTTTTCAAAAGAATATTATGCCAGTGTAGCATTATTAAATGATATGGGTGGTGCGACTTGGGCGTTGAAATATTAATGAACAGAGCTAATATTTCCAGGATTTTTATTTGAGCAATTAGATGATAATAGAACATTAAAATATAAGGGATTATTCAGAATAGTCATAATCTCATAAACACAAATAAACATAAATATGTATGAAAAATGAAAAAAGTAATATGCTATTAGATTTCAAAGAAATTTGTTATTGAAGGAATTTTTTAGTTAAAAATATTACCTATAAGTAATTTTATGCTAAAAAAGATTACTGAATGAAATACGGAGGAATATGAGTCATGGGAATGGCAGAGAAGATAGCAAAGGCAAAACCAACCAGTTGGGTAGTGGATGGTTTGTCAAAAACGGATTTAAAATCGACTGTTGAACTGGCCAGAATTTTTGCAACAATTGAGAGAAAACGACTTGATAAGGGAATGACGCAGAAAGAGTTTGCAACTTTTATGGGCGTCACTCAGGGAATGGTATCAAAGTGGGAGAGCAGAGATTATAATTTTACGATTTGGTCTTTGAATGAGATATGTGAAAAAGTGGAACTTGATTTGTGTGTTGAACTTGAAGACAGATATTCGGCAAATGATTATACATTGATCAAGACAAATTAGAAATATTTCATTCTTTATAATTTAAATGTTGAATAGAAGAATATACGAATTATGCTATAATAAATATAGCAGAATGTTTCTGGTGCATATGCAAACAGAATATAATTGTTATATATTGCAGCAGCAAAATTATAATACATTTTATAATATAACAGGAAAGGATATCTGATGGCTTTAGAAAATAAACTTAATATTACGGATTCTACAGAACTGGCTAGAATGGAAGAAAAGATTAGCAAGAAAAAAGCCGTAGAATTATTTGAAAATGGATATCTGGATGCTTATGAAGCTGGATCTTTTCAGATGCTGGCGGCAATTCATAGATATTTATTTGATGAAATCTATGATTTTGCAGGCAAAATAAGAAACGTAAATATTGCAAAAGGTAATTTCAGATATGCTCCGGTTATGTATTTGCAGGCAGCAATAGAAAATGTTGAGAAGATGCCACAGTCAACATTTGATGAGATTATAGAAAAATATGTAGAGATGAATGTTGTGCATCCATTTCGAGAAGGAAATGGACGAAGCACACGAATATGGCTGAATTTAATTTTGAAGAGAGAGCTGAAAAAGGTAATTGACTGGAGTACAGTTGATAAAGAAGATTATTTGCTCGCTATGGAGAGAAGCTCAATTAAAGATATTGAGATAAAGTATATCTTAAAACAGGCTTTGACAGAT
>ENA-OOSB01001077-OOSB01001077.1-human-gut-metagenome-genome-assembly--contig:-NODE-1077-length-9773-cov-1.547746_pt1 | contig 9773 bp, 7 predicted proteins | sample MGYA00241173_ERZ501204 | MGnify/ENA primary metagenome ERZ501204 (study PRJEB25962, sample SAMEA1965384) | human gut metagenome | biome: human gut; feature: human-associated habitat; material: faeces...
AATTTTGATTTTGGATGAGGTGTTATCTGTGGGAGATGAATTCTTCCGGAAAAAGAGTCTCGCAAGGATCAAAGAACTGATCCACGGCGGCTCCACCGTCCTTATGGTCTCGCATGGCATGCAGACGATCCTCGATAATTGTACGAAAGTTGTCTGGATTGAACAGGGAAACATGCGCATGATTGGGGAACCGAAAACCGTGTGTAAAGCCTATCGCAGCCAATACAGCGAGTAAGTATATTAATCTGGTAAAAAATCTGTATACAGATTTTTTATATATAACTCACATTTTTCAGAGGAAAGGAGACTTATTGTCATGAAAATGAAGAAATTAGCAGCTGCATTATTAGCCGCAGCTGTACTTACAACAACTGTAGCACCTACTGCAACACCTGTTTTTGCAGCAACAACTGCAGAGACAACAGCTACAGACGCAACACCGGAGCAGGAGGTTACTGTAAAGAAACCTGCCAAAGCTACTGTTGCAGCAAAAAATGATTCTGTAAAGGTAACCATCAAGAAAGTTGCCGGAGCAGCAGGATACGAAGTACAGTATTCTACATCCAAGAAATTTACAAAGAAGACTACAAAGTCTAAGACAACAAAGAAGACAAGCTACACTGTAAAGAGCCTGAAGGATAAGACTACTTACTATGTTCGTGTTCGTGCTTACAAGCTGGACAAGAATGGTAAGAAAGTATATTCCAAGTGGACATCTACAACAAAAGTTAAAACAAAATAGTTTTTATGAAATGTGAGTTTACCATAGGAGTCAGGGAATACTGACTCCTATATCTTGACAATAGGGGATATATTTTGAAAAAAGTAAGAGAAGAAGCCGTGAAAATGTTCATGGTATTGATGTTTACATTATTGCCACTGTACTATTCGGATAATTACTATAATATTTTAAACGATAAAAGGGATATTTACTGGCTGTTTTCGCGAATTTTATTTGTAGTTATCGCAGTCAGTTTGTGCATCAGTCTGATGCTTGTGATAAAAAACCATCAATTCTCAAAAAATATGAGGACACAGCTTAGAAAAATCAGCATACTGGATGTTGTGATGCTGCTATTTGGCATACTTGCAATTGTGTCAACGGTATATAGTGCCGACATCGAAAATTCCATCTCCGGAGAAAATGCGTGGGATGTGGGAACACAGATGATTGTCTGCAGTGTCATTGTTTATTTTATCATTTCCAGATGCTACAGCGGAAAGGGAGATCTCTGGGTATATCTGTATTTCGGGACCGCCGCAGTGCTTGCAATCGGTATCATAGACCGGCTGGGGTATGATTTCCTCATCATGCATGATGAGATTCCGTTGCAGTACAACATCTTTATTTCAACCATCGGAAATGTAAACTTCTGGGCGGGATATTTGTCGATCATTATTCCATTTTTTATGCTGGCATCGCTGTTTACGAAAAACCGGTTTGCACGGTTTTTTATCTATCTGCTTTTGCTTGCAGCATATTTCAGTCTGTTTATCACGCTGACAAATACGACTTACATAGGAATTGGCATTGCAGCATTATTTGTTGTATGGTATTCACTCTGCAAAGTCAATCGTCTGAAAAATCTTGCGATCAATGGAATTTTGTTCGCGATAGCCGGTGGAATTGCGGAATTTTTGTGGAGAAATCCATGTACACCGCGTGCGATTGATACGGATAGTGTGTCCCGTCTGCTTTTGGTGCATCATCTGTATCTGCTTCCGGGAATTCTGGGAATTGTCATTCTCGTACTGCTTCTGTCAGGGGCAGTATGTACGGAAAAAATTCGGGCAAAAGCAGACTACTTTGTGGAACACATGCTCAGTAAATTCTGGATCTGGCTCATCATGGTAGGAATCATCGGTGCTGTGTTTTATATCATCTACAATTATAACCTGGAATTATTTAATTTCCGTGGATCAATCTGGTATTTCTCGTTTATGGGATTTTGCGATGGCACACTCTGGCAGAAACTCCTGGGTGTCGGTCCGGCACTTTTAGATACCGTTACACAGGCACAGATCGCGAAAGCCGACTTTTATGTGGAGTGGAACTGGCTGTATTGTACCGCGCATAATGATCTGCTGGAATATCTGTTACGATGGGAGTCTTTGGTGCAGCCTGTAAGCTCCTTATGTATATTCTGCCGTTTGTCATGTATGCAAGGGGCAAAGAACGTAAGCCGGAAAAGGCAGCAGTTCTTGCAGCACTGGTTGGATATCTGGGGCAGGGCTTGTTTACCGGACCTTATATTCTGACCTATGTACTTTACACTATTTTCCTGGGTGTGCTGGGCGCATATTGTCGCATGGGAAAAGAAAAAGGAGCAGAAGCATGAGTATTCGGCAATATTGGTTTGTGCTCTGGGAACTGACCAAAAGAGAATTGAAACGAAAATATGCCAGAAGTTTTCTGGGAATTCTGTGGAGCTGTGTGTATCCGTTGATGCGTATGGCATTGGTTGTGGTATTGTTCTCGACCATTTTCAATAAAGGAATTGATAAGTATCCGGCGTATTATTTCGTGGGATTTTTGATGTTTGAGTTTTTTGCGACGGCGACACAGACGTCACTTACCACACTGAAGGATAACCGGAATCTGCTGATCAAATCAAAACTCCCACGGGAACTGTTTGTATTGTCGCGTGTGCTTACGGCATTTGTGAACTTTCTGCTTGGATGTATTCCGTTTGCGGCGGTGGTGGCATGGTATCGGGCGAGAGTGACATGGTATTATCTCATGATTCCGGTGGTATTGTTGCTACTTCTGATTTTTACAGTAGGAATGTCGTATGCAGTCTCCATCTGGTTTGTGTTCCAGAGGGATGCGATGAATATCTATTCGAACTTTATCTTCATCCTGCGATTCTTCGTGGCGATGTTCTACTCGGTAGAATGGGTGGCAGATGGGGTCAAATGGGTGATTCAGCATAATCCTCTGTACGCGTACATCTATGTGATGCGTCAATGCGTGGTGTATGGCCAGTGGCCGGAAACCATGTATCTTGTACAGATGGTTGCGTGGGCATTTGGGATGCTTGCTTTTGGAATCCTGATATTTAAAAAATATGAGAATGATGTAGTGGAGAGATTGTAGTGGGAAAGACGCAGCAGATAATTAGGCGAAGAGTGGACGAATTACAGCAGAATATGTTCGTGATCCACCAGCTTGTGATACGTGATAAAAAAAGAAACCTGTCATCTACCTTTATGGGCGAGTTATGGGAAGTTATCAACCCACTGATCAATATGGTGGTGATGGTGCTGGTGTTTGGAAAGATGTTCGGTGATGGAAGCTCCAGCAGGTTTCCATTATATGTATTAACAGGAACAACCATTTATGGATTATTCACATCTGGAACAACGATGTGTTTGAATGCGTTAATGGGAAATAAGAATTTTTTGATCAAAACACAGATCAAAAAAAATGTATATGTGGATCAGAAAATCTTGCTGGCTTTTCGTAACTTCTTGTTTTCTTTAATGATCTATGCATTTGTGATTGCATTATACCGGATTCGACCTAGTGTTACGTGGCTGCTTTTTATTCCAGATGTCCTGCTTACGTTAATTATGATGCTGGGAATTGGGAAAATACTTGCGGTCATTAACGTAACGTTCGCAGATATCACGTATTTCTATAAGATCTTTACATTGTTTCTAATGTACGGTTCGGCAATCTTCTATCGGGTTGATCGGTTATCACCAATAATGCAGAAATGCATGACGATTTTGAATCCGTTATATACGGTGATTTCAATTTCGAGGGAATGCGTGATGGAGCGGATGTATCCGAATTGGAAACTTTGGGCGATTGCGAGTGTGTATGCAGGTGGATGTTATGTAGTGGGAACAATTTTCTTTAATCGGAAAATTGAGGATATAGTGGCGAAAATGTAGTGGAAAAGCGAGGAATAAAAAATGGTAAAGATTTCAATAATTGTACCAATTTATAATGCAGAAAAGTATTTGGAACAATGTTTACAGAGCATTAAGAATCAGACTTTGAAAGATATTGAGGTTATATGTGTTGATGATGGGTCTACAGATAGTTCCCCTCAAATAATGGACAGATTTCAGAATGAAGATCAGCGATTCAAGGTAATACATAAGTCAAACGGTGGAAATGGACATTCTATGAATACAGGCTTAGCTGCAGCAACGGGAGAATATATTGGTTGTGTGGAAGCGGACGATTATATTGAAAATAATATGTTTGAAAAATTGTATATGTATACCAATAACGGAACCGTTGACATAGTTAAAAGTAATTTTTGGAATTGTTATGAGAACGAGGATGGCTCAATCAAAAAAGTAGTCAATGAAGAACGCTCAAATATGCCAGAGGTTGCTACACCTTTTACCATTAAAGAGTACCCACAAATTTTGTGGGGACATCCATCGATCTGGTCAGGCATTTATAAGAGAAGTTTGATCGAAGACAATGGTATTAAGTTCAAAGAAGCAAAAGGAGGTGGATGGGTCGATAATCCGTTCTTTTTCGAAACAATGTGTTGTGCAAAAAGTATTATTTGGACCGCAAGACCATTTTATAATTATCGAACGGAAGTAGAAGGGTCTTCATCTAAAGGATATGATTTTAATATTCCATTTGATCGAATGATCGACAATTTAAATGTATTAGAGAAATGCAATTGTCAGGACGAGGAGACACTCAAATTTGCTTATGCGAGAGCGCTGATGTATTTATGTGGTGCTATTGTAGAGTCTGATTATGCCGGAAAAGAACAGCTATTTTATAAAAAAGCTAAGGAAATGCTCGACAAGATCAATCCTGCAGTAATCAAAGATGATTTCAATGCTCGTGACAGGAAGAACTATTTACAGTATAAATCACCGTTGAATAATTTATATGAAAATAGAAAAAAAGTTTTAATTTATAACTGGGTTCCATTTGATAATTCCAACAAGGTTGGCGGAGGAGTTACGATATATTGTAAAAATTTGATTCAGTCGATCATCGATAACCGCCCAGATGTGGATGTTTATTTTTTGAGCTGTGGTTGGGCATATGACATTTCAAAAAAGGAATGTTATGTGCGTAGAATAGACAATATATTTGGAGAACGTTGTAAAACTTATGAGATAGTGAATTCTCCGGTTCCGGCTCCACAGGATATGTTGTTTGGAAATCCATCAGTAGCATTTGAAAATAAAATGTTAAAAAATACTTTTGATGAATTTTTGAAGAAATATGGTGAATTCCAGGTGATTCATTTCAATAATATGGAAGGATTATCATTGGATGTGTTTGACTTGAAAGAAGAGTATCCGAATACAAAGTTTATCTTTTCGCTGCACAATTATGTGCCAATCTGCATGACAGGATTTTATTATAATCGCTATCAGCATGTCAATTGTGTTCCAGAATGTACGGCGGAAGATTGTGATAAATGTATTGATCGGTCACATATGAGGAATTATGCAAACGAAATATTAGAGCGTGGACGGGTCAATCGGGAAGGGGGATTGGAAAAAGCTGATGAATATGAATGGAGTGATAAATTTGGCTTTGATCGACTGAGTATCAAAAAAGATGCAAAACAATTCATAGAATTTAAGAACAGAGCCGTGGAAGCATTAAATAAAAATATGGACAGTATTTTAGCCGTTTCGCAGCGAGTGTTGGATCTTGCAGTTGAAAATCATATTGAGAAAGAAAAACTGATACTTAGTTACATAGGTACGAGAGTTGCTGAATTCCAGATCGGACATTCAAATTGTGAAATTGGAGATTATTTCAAAATTGGTTATTTGGGCTCCAATCTTGAATATGAAGAAAAAGGATATCCGTTTTTATTGGATGCGTTAGAGGAGATGGATTCGTCATATGCTGCAAAAATCGAATTGGTATTGACAACGACAACTCGTGATAAAGATGCATATATTCAAAAGAAATTAAAAAAGTTCCATAAAGTAAAGATTATTCATGGCTATAGCCACGCTGATTTACATAATATTCTTACTGGAGTAAACCTTGGAGTGATACCGGTACTTTGGGAGGATAATTTGCCGCAGGTGGCCATTGAAATGGTGGCATTTGGTGTGCCAATTCTGTCAAGTAGTGCAGGAGGAGCCTCTGAATTAACTCGATCAGACGCATTTCGGTTTAATGTCGGAGACACAGAGGATTTTCTGAAAAAAATATATGCGATTGTTGATCAGGAGGTTTCACTGGATGAGTTCTGGAAAAATCATAGTGGTTTGTGTACGAACCAGGAACATTACGAGCAAATAGAAAAAGTCTATGCTTTAGGCAAGGTGAATAATATTTCTCTTTCTGGAAAAGAAGTGTCGGAGATTTTGGAAGAAAAAGACTTTTTATATCAGCATTTTGTCGAAGATGATGTTGATGTATATAGAAAGAAAATCGAGAGGTTGAGCACGGAACTGGAAGAAGTACGTAAGCAGAGAGATAATTTGGGATGGCGATTAAGTGAAACCCGAAAATCCAAGACTTATAAAATCGGGAGAGCTATAACCGCGATTCCAAGAAAAATAAGAGAGGTTAAATAAATGGCACTATATGATGTAGGGATAGTAGGATGTTGGTACTGGGGAAATTATGGTTCTCTACTTAATGGATATGCTACGTTTTCTTTGATTAAGGGAATGGGATTGAGACCACTGAATATAGTAACGCCATACAATGGTTTTGAGCCACATGCAAAAAAATTTTTTGAGGCAGTGTATGACAGTGAAGATATCTCAGAATGTCTACCATTTGAACGTGTAAATGAATTTAATAATATGTGTGAGACATTTGTTACGGGATCAGATCAGATATGGCATAACCATCCCAACAGAAACGAAAAAGAAAGATTGTATGATTATTTTTTCCATTTGGATTTTGTAAAAGATGATAAGAAAAAGATTAGTTTTTCAACATCATATGGAAATCTTATACCTGAAAAAGATGAGTATTACACGAAGATAAGACGGTTATTAGAGAGATATGATGCAATTTCATTAAGAGAAGAAAATGGTGTAGATTATCTAAAAAAATATTATGGAATTAATGCAACACAGATCATCGAACCAGTTATGATTGTACAGAGAAAATTATGGGAAAATCTTATAGAAAAATCAGATTTAGCATTAGAGGACGATTACATTTTTTCATATATTTTGGATCCTACGGAGAAGAAAAGACAGTTGATTAAGGATTTTTCAACAAAAATGAATTCTAAATCAATTAATGCGTTGGATGGATTTTCTGCACACTATAATTATAACAAAGAAAAGCTTAATCTAGAAAATACGTTGCCTAATATATGGGCGGCTGATTTCTTAAAGTGCTTTGCAAAATCGAAATTTGTAATAACGGATAGTTTCCACGGAATGTGTTTTGCAATGATTTTTAATAAACCATTTATTGCTATTGCCAATGATGGGAGAGGAATAGATAGATTTAAATCCATTTTGGATATGTGTATGCTTAGTGATCGCTTGATTGATATTAATAATATAGAAAAATTATCTTTCGATACATTGACACAAAATATTAATTACGATCATGTTAATGATATCATTGAAAAAAAAGCAAATGAGGGCAGAGTATGGTTGGAAAACAAATTGAAGACACCAAAGTCTGAAATTATAAATAAGGTAGGGAGAGCGAAGGTTTCAGTAAATAATTTATTGTCTATTGAAAAATGTGTAGGGTGTGGGGCCTGTTTTTCTGTGTGCCCGGCAAATGCGATTAAGCTTAGTGGAGATGAGTATGGGATATATCGTTCATATGTTGATGAAGATAATTGTATTAAATGCGGCAAATGTGTAGCGGTTTGTCCGGCTTTAGAGCAACCTAAAAATTTAAATAGCGATAATCCAACGTCATATGCATTCATACATAACGATTGCAGTCTGCTAAAGGAAAGCTCATCAGGTGGTGCGTTTTCTGCGTTGGCACAAATTATATTAGAAAATAAAGGAGTAGTTGTTGGCGCATCATGGAGGGATGATTTTAGAGTAGAACATATAGCCATTGATAATATAGATGATTTATATAAGCTTAGAAAATCAAAATATTTTCAGAGTTATATGGGTAAGACATATAAATTTGTTAAGGACTATCTTGAAGATGGAAGAAGAGTTTTATTTACAGGTACTCCTTGTCAGATAGTTGGATTAAAAAAGTATTTAGGAAGATACTATGCGAATTTAATATTAGTGGATTTGTTGTGTGCGAATTGTCCTAGTGCAGAAATATTTAATAAATATATATGCGAAAAAGATCATTCATCGAATATAAAACAATACAATTTTAGACACAAGAAAGAGACTAATGAGGTTTGGGACGCAAAGTCTGTATTGTTGGAGATGAAAAATGGTGAGAAAATAGTCAAGGATATTGATAATGATATGTACTTAAAAGTATATCACACATGCTCCCTTGCCCTGTCATCTCAATGTATGGACTGTAAATATCAAGGCAATAAAAGATATGGAGATATAACTATAGGTGATTGCTGGGGGGTAGATAGATTTGATTCGACATTGAATCATAAGTATGGAGTATCAGCAATTATTGTTAACAATGAAAAGGGACAGGATTTAGTTGATGCAATAGATAAAGCGAATATCGGTACCTTAAAGATAATATCATTAGCAGACGTGAAAAAATACAATGTTTTGGCATTTTTGGACAAAAGAGGATGGAAATCTTCTTTGAGAAGAAATAAATTTATGAATGATATAAAAGAAAACGCATTTTCAGTTGCTGTACAGAATGCGCTATCGCTCAAAATTGATGGATTATCAAAATTCGAAATTGAATCAATAGATAAGGATAGCATAGAGTTCGTATGGGAGGTTATGGATAATAATCATTATGACGGGCTCATTATAGAGGAACGTATAAATGGAGAGTGGACTCGCATTGCTCGAATTGGCGATAATAATGAAAAAAGGGCACGACTTGAAAATAAAAATCGTGAATTAAAACACGAATTTAGAGCGAAGGCTTTTTATTTCGACGGAAGTGTCGCTCTGTATAGTGACTACAAAAACTTAAAGATTCAGATACAGTAAATGAATATGAAGGGGATGAAATATATGGAAAACGAAATTATTATAAAATCTCCATATGTGAAAATTAGGGGGCTAGGTATCGTGTGGATATAATTGAAAATGGTGTAGAACGTAAGTTGTTTGCTGAAGTGGAAGAAGTGTATGGTGAGCACTTATGTACAGAAAGGCTAGATACGCCAGGATTTATCAAGGCAACAAATTATCATCAGGATATAAATGAGTTAGGATTTGAAAAGTATCCGAATAAACTGTGGGTTACTTATTGTGGATTTATGTTAAAGGGCGTGGTTATTGCGGACAAGGCATCTGATGTTGCAGAGGTTCCTACTATTTGGGAGGCGGAGAGTTATGGCCACTCTATTCATATGGAGTCCCATTCATGGAGAAAATTGAATAAAGCAAATATTTTGATTGATGGAATTGAATATTCTTCGAATGGAAGAGGGGCAAATATTGTAATTATAGATGCCGAAACGTTTGAGGTGATAGATTCAGTTGTTTATGATACGCATGACCCTCAGGATTATTTTAGAAGAATTAAGTCTGTATAATAAATAGATGAAATAGTTATACTATACGCTTTGCAGTTTAATTTAGTATGTAAAAAATAGGGGGATAATATGTTTGATAAATTAAACAATAAATTGGAAAAAATTCCAGCAGGATTTATTAATTTCTTGACAATTTTTTCATCGGCAGTGACAATTATTACTCCTTTG
>ENA-OOSB01001099-OOSB01001099.1-human-gut-metagenome-genome-assembly--contig:-NODE-1099-length-9624-cov-1.308078_pt1 | contig 9624 bp, 8 predicted proteins | sample MGYA00241173_ERZ501204 | MGnify/ENA primary metagenome ERZ501204 (study PRJEB25962, sample SAMEA1965384) | human gut metagenome | biome: human gut; feature: human-associated habitat; material: faeces...
CGCCGCTTTGCTCATTACGATTATTGGGACAACCGTGTTTTACCTTCCGTTCTCGTATCCTCAGGTGCGGATTTGTTGATTTACGGCATGGGTGAACGCCAGATTATCGACATTGCGGAGGCTTTGGACGGCGGCATTGCTGCACGGGATATTACCTATGTTAAGGGAACTGCATATTGGGCGGATAACCTCTCGCGCGTGTATGAGTACGCGCTTATTGACAGCTTTGAAAAAGTATCAAACGACAAAAAAGCTTACTGTGCTGCGTTTATGACGCAATACCGTGAACAGGATGCGATAAGCGGCGCAACGCTTGTTCAGCCGCACGGGAGCGGATTTGTTGTTGTGAACTCACCCGCCATGCCGCTTTCACGCAACGAGTTGGATGCTGTTTACGATCTTCCTTATACACGCCTTCCCCATCCTTCCTACACCGAGCATATTCCCGCTTTGGATGAGGTTCGCTTTTCCCTCGTCAGCTGCTACGGCCAATGTGCGTTTTGTGCGCTTACTTTCCACCAGGGACGCGTCATTCAATCCCGAAGCCACGAATCGCTGATTGCCGAAGCCAAGCTTATGACCAAAATGCCCGAATTCAAGGGCTATATTCACGATGTCGGAGGGCCAACGGCGAATTTTCGTCAGCCTGCATGTAAAAAACAGCTTACGAAGGGTGTATGTAAGGACCGAACCTGTTTGGGATATTCACCCTGCAAAAACGTTGAAGTCAGCCATACGGATTACGTTGAACTTCTGCGCAAGCTCCGCAGACTGGACGGTGTGAAGCGTGTGTTCATCCGTTCAGGTATTCGTTACGATTACCTGATGTACGATAAAGATGAAACATTTTTTAAGGAGCTTATTAAATACCATATAAGCGGACAACTTAAGGTTGCGCCCGAGCATATCGATGATCACGTGCTTGAGATGATGGGCAAGCCCGGCGGTGAACTGTACCAACGCTTTGTTCGAAGATATAAGCAGCTTAATGATGCTCTCGGAATGAACCAATACATTGTTCCGTACTTCATGTCAAGCCATCCGGGCAGCACTTTGAACTCTGCAATCGCACTTGCAGAATACCTGAAGGCGAGCGGGCAGCGTCCGGAGCAGGTTCAGGATTTTTATCCCACTCCCGGCACTCTTTCCACCTGCATGTTCTATACGGGACTTGACCCGCGAACTATGAAGCCGGTTTATGTTCCCGTTTCGCCCGAGGAAAAAGCAATGCAGCGCGCCCTCATGCAGTTCTTCATTCCAAAGAATCGGCCTCTCGTCCGAAAAGCTCTCAGGCTTGCAGACAGGGATGATCTCATTGGCAGCGGCAGGAACTGTCTCGTGCCGGATGTGCATCAAAGCCCGGCACACAGCGGAGGCTCTTTCTCTGCGACAAAAAGCAATCACCGTTCGCAGTATGGAGCGACGGAACATTCGGCAATCAAACGAAAAGATGCGCGGCAGAATACCCGTTTCGGTTCCGTTGAACAGAGCCGCAGCAATGGGCCGAACAGAGGTGTTCAAGGCAAAAAAACGGTTAAAACATCCGATAAGCGTTCAGGCGTAAAGAAGCATCGCTGATGTTTGTAAAGCCTGTGTAAGCATTTTAAGACCTTTGCCGCGGAGTGTTGGCATATTGCACCGTTTTGTGCTATAATATTTTTATCAACAGCCGCCTTTGGGACGGTTGATGCTGGTTAAAGGATTTTTAACATGAAAAAACAAACTAAATCCGCAGTAAATGCCGGTTTCGTGCAGGGAGCTGCAATTCTCGGCATTGCGGGGCTTTTGGTCAAAATCATTGGGGCGGTGTACAGAATTCCGCTTGCAAACATTGTCGGCGAAAGCGGCATGGCGTATTACGAGGTTGCTTACCCTTATTATTCCTGGCTGCTCGTCATATCCTCTGCGGGACTTCCGACAGCAATTTCCAAGCTTGTTTCCGAACGAATAGCACTGGGCGATATCGTCGGAGCAAAACGTGTATTCCGTGCAGCGTTGCGCTTGCTTTTTGTAATCGGAATTGTCACTGCCGTTCTTCTGTTTGTTCTTTCATCACCGATCGCAAACCTTTCCGGTGCGGCACCGGCAAGGTATTCCCTTATGGCATTGTCGCCTGCACTGCTCTTTGTTTCCGTCATGTGTGCCTACCGCGGGTATCTGCAGGGAATGCAGTGCATGACCGGAACGGCAATCAGCCAGATTGTTGAGCAGCTCATCAAACTCATATTCGGGTTCGGCCTTGCGTTTTTATTCGTCAGAACACGCCCCGATGCCCCTGAGTTGGCGGCAATGGGAGCATTGATAGGCGTCAGCGTTTCAGAGCTTGTTGCGCTTGCTGTCATCAAGTTTTATTATGATGCTCGCATTCGCAATCGCTCTCTTCCCGTCTGCGTTTCAACAAAAGGCGCAAAAAGCGGGCTTCGCGGCTCAATCATCAAGCGTTTGCTTGCAATTGCAATTCCGATAACCATTGGCGCATCAATAATGCCTGTTACGGGAATTGCCGACTCCGTGTTCATTATCAATTTTCTTGAAAAGCACGATATTGCAATGGGTATTGCAGAAGAAATCGCAAACGAAAATGCGCGTGTTGCATACACTGTTCTCCGCAGCTACGTCACTCCGCTTATCAACATGCCGGCCGTGTTGACACTTTCGCTTTCAATGAGCCTCGTTCCCGCAATCTCCCAAGCCGTTACGCGCAAGGAAAAGCGCATTGTTAACGCCGCAAGCAGAACGGGCATCAAGCTTGCCATGTTTATCGGTGCACCGTGCGCAGCAGGACTGTTCATTCTCGGCGGTCCGATAATGTCCCTGCTTTATTCGGCTGTCCGCAACAAGCAGGACAGGTTCATCCAGGCTCAGCAGGTTATGTATATCGCTGCCGTCGGGGTTCTTTTCCTTTCACTTGTTCAAACTCTCACCGGCATAATACAGGGTCTCGGCAAGCCGCGCGTTCCGGTCTATTTCCTTGCTCTCGGCGGCATTGTTAAAGTGGTCAGCATGGTGATCCTTATGCAATTCACAAGTATGGGCATTCTCGGGGCTGCATTGTCCACCGTGCTCTGCTATGCGGTTGCAGGAATTGCCGACACTGTTTACGTAATACGCAAAACACGAATGAACATAAGCTATACGGATACATTCGCAAAACCTCTGTTTTCAAGCATTGTCATGGGCTTCGCCGTCTTCGCTGTGTACACTCTCGGTTCAAAGCTTGGACATCCGACGCTTGCAACGCTCGCCTCGCTCTGCGTCGGCGTGGCAGTATACGGAGGACTTATGATCCTGCTTCGTCCGTTCAGCAACAGTGACCTTGAATTCCTTCCTAAAAAGGATCTGTTCAGGCGTATTTTCCGTGTTATCTGATTCGAATTGCATACACACTTAACGGGTTCATTTTTCGGTTAGGAGGAAGCAATGCCGGACTACAGACGTATAATTGAAGAGCGGGAACGTCAAACGCTTTCGCCCTATGCAGCCTTGAGTGCAGAAACACGCGGTCGGGAATATCCCATTGACCCCTGCCCTGTTCGCACCGCATTTGTACGTGATCGCGACAGGATAATTCATTGCAAGAGTTTCCGCCGCCTTAAGCATAAAACGCAGGTGTTCCTTTCACCCGTCGGTGACCATTACAGAACGCGGCTTACGCACACATTGGAGGTTGCTCAAATCGCCCGAACGATTGCCCGCGGGCTTCTGCTCAATGAGGATTTGACCGAAGCCATAGCCATGGGGCACGACCTCGGGCATACGCCTTTCGGCCATTCCGGTGAAAGCGTCTTGAACAGAATCGTTCCCGGCGGCTTTGAACACAATAAGCAAAGTCTTCGCATCGTTGAAAAGCTTGAAAACGGCAAAGGACTCAACTTGACTTTTGAAGTTCGCGACGGGATTCTGAATCATAAAAAGAGCGGGCATCCTTCAACGCTTGAAGGTGTTGTTGTGAGCCTTGCCGACAGAATTGCCTATGTTAATCACGATATAGACGATGCCGTTCGCGCAGGACTCCTGTCAAACGATATTCTTCCCAAAAGCTGTATTGAAGCCATAGGCGCAACCCACGGCGAACGGATAAACACCCTCGTTCTTGACATTCTTCAAACAAGCAGCGGCAAGAATCATGTTGAAATGAGCGGCGAAATCAGCTCCGAATTTGAAAAGCTCCGCCAATTTCTTTTTGATAACCTGTATCATGATTCCGCCGCAAAAGCCGAGGAAGGCAAGGCGGAAGGTGTTATCGAACGGCTGTATTATCATTATCTCAAACATGTCAGCGAGCTGCCGCCGGAGTTCACAAAGTATATTGATGAGGACGGCCCCGACCGCATTGCAGCGGATTATATCGCCTGCATGACCGACAGATACGCCGTGCGCGACTACACGCGTCTGTTTGTCCCAGCCGACTGGGCCTGATTTGTCGAATTTGATTTGCGTACATTGAACACAAAAAGAAAGGCAGCTGCAAGTCGTTGCCTTTCTTTTTTTATATTACAGAAACGGTGAATACATAATTGATATCTGCGCTGTTCCGGCCCGGATTTCAGTTCATTGCCCTTGAAAGCAGAAGTTTTGCCGCTTCGATATAGCCCTGCTTTCCCATTCCGCATATCTGCGCAATGCAGACAGGCTCAATAACGCTGACGGCACGAAAAGGCTCACGGGCATGAATATCGCTCAAATGAACCTCCACAGTCGGCAGGCCGACCGCCTCTATTGCATCGCGGATTGCATAGGAATAATGCGTGTATGCTCCCGGATTGATTATGATTCCGTCAAACTCGTTCATTGCGGCATGTATTGCATCGATGATATCACCCTCGTGATTGGATTGGAACGCTGCAAGTTCCGAACCGCAGGATATGACATAGCCATTCAGTTCTTCCGTAATCGTCTCAAGTGTATCCGTTCCGTATACATTCGGAGAGCGCATCCCTGTCAAATTCAGGTTCGGACCGTTAATAACAACAAGTTTCATTTTTTTGCGCCTTTCGTATTGTTAGCAACATTATAGCACAATTCGCTGCGTTATGGTATAATCAAAAGCATGAAAAAGAACTTGAACAAACTGCACCCGAATACATGCCGAGCTCTGCCGGAAGCTGCCGAGCACGGTACGGCGGTCTATGCCGTCATAGGAGATCCGATTGAACACAGTCGTTCCCCGGAAATATACGCGCCCATGTTCGGACAATTCGGCATCAATGCCGTTTTTTTGAAAATCCGCGTAGCAGAATCGGAATTATGCCGCATACGCTCAATCGTGTCTGAGCGTTCACTGAGCGGATTTGCCGTTACAATGCCGCATAAAAAGGCAATTATCCCGCTGCTTGACGGGATTGATGAAACTGCCGCCGAATGCGGCTCGGTAAACATCGTTACAATAAGCAATAACGGAAGCACCTTAGTCGGACACAATACCGACGGCGACGGTTTGATAAACGCGCTCAGGGAAACCGGAGCTGGGCTGAGCGGTGCGCAAGTTGTCATTCTCGGACACGGCGGCGCGGCAAGCCGCTGCGCTTCTTCGTGCCGGAGCCGAAATCAGATTCGTTACCCGTGATAAGAAGAACGGAATTGACATGCTTTCCGCAATTAAACATGCTGAAACAGAATCCCGTCTTCTTTCTTCTGCCGACATTCTGATTAACGCAACTCCTATCGGTATGCATAGCATGAACAACGACTGCTCCGATTATGAAGAGACTTCATTTTTGAATTGTCTTAAGCCCTCTTGCATTATTGCAGACATGGTCTATCGAACAAACGGCACAAAGCTCGTGCAGGATGCCGTACACTTAGGCTTGACCGCCTTCGGCGGAGAGCGAATGCTCTTTCATCAGGGGAAACTGGCTTTTAAGCTTTGGACAGGGCTTGAATATATCCCCGAAAGCTGAATTATCGCTGTTCGTCTGTAAGGTTAAAACCGTATGCTTCTTTCAGATTCAAACAATTATGCAAAAGCCCGCCGCAGTCAATGTTATTCCGTGCGGCGGGCTTTTAATCAATCAACAGTTTTCAGCCTTGTGAAACAATTTCATCGCAATATGTTTCAAATCAGAATTCGACTTCCAACGGTTCATTTGTGAACGAGCTGAACACTGCCTTTGCATTTTTGATGTAAAGAGCCTGTGTGTTTCCGTCGTTTTCATCGTACATTGCACGAAGCGACGGATAAGCATCCAGCATTGACCTGCGTGCTTCAACCCTGTTATCTTCAACAAGTTCCCCGCTCAGCCTAAGCCATTCACCCGTTTCTGCTTTAAACGCGCAAAGTTCAAACTTGGGATTCGCTGCAAGCTGTTTTGAAACATCCTTCGCTCTGCCCGTTTGAATATACAGTTTGCCGTCAAAGATATGAATCGTGCCGAACGGACGCACTCTCGGCTGCTCGCCGTCCGCTGTTGCAAGGTAGTATGTCCCTGTATCCTTCAAAAACCGGCAAACTTTTTCCATTGCTTCGCGCGATGCAGCCGTTGCGCAGGTGTTTTCAGCATTTTCGTTCATGTACGCTGCCTCCTGATTAATTATTTTACAACGATGTTCACGATGTTGCGAACGGCAATGAATTTCACAATATTCTTGCCCTCGACCCACGGCAGAACTTCTTCATTTTCAAGCACAAGTTTGCGCAAAGCTTCCGTTTCCATGCCGACAGGTATGCTCATCTTTGCACGAACCTTGCCGTTGATCTGAACAGCAATTTCCATTTCATCCTTTACGAGAGCTGCCTCATCGAACTTCGGCCACTCAGTTTCATAAATCGGCTTGTCGAATCCGATGACGCTGTTCATTTCCTCCGTGATATGCGGCGCAACGGGATTCATCAACACAAGCAGTGTGTGCAGCTCATCACGAGTGACATCGCCCTTTGCGTAAATATCGTTTACAAGGCTCATCATCGCCGCAATCGCGGTGTTGAACTTCATACGTTCGTAATCTTCACTTACCTTTTTGATGCAGCCGTGGACTGCCGGAGCAAGCTCCCTGCGAATGCCCTCGCCTTCCGTGAGCATATCCTGCAAACGCCACACACGCTCAAGAAATCTGCGGCAGCCCTTAACACCCGCTGTGCTCCACGGAATCGTTTGGTCAAATGCGCCTATGAACATCTCATACATGCGCACGGTATCTGCACCGTATTCATTCACAAGGTCATCGGGATTGATAACATTGCCGAAAGATTTGCTCATTTTTCTTCCGTCCTCGGCAAGAATCATTCCGTGGCTGGTGCGCTTCATATAAGGTTCCGGGCAGCTTACAACGCCGATATCATACAGGAATTTATGCCAGAATCTTGAGTACAGCAGATGCAGCGTTGTATGCTCCATTCCGCCGTTGTACCAATCCACGGGCAGCCAGTAATCGAGCTTTGCTTTATCCGCGATCGCGGTATCGTTATGCGGATCGCAATAACGTATATAATACCAACTTGAACCCGCCCAATTGGGCATTGTGTCTATCTCGCGTTCAGCAGGTGCACCGCATTTCGGGCAGGTGGTATGGATCCACTCTGTCGCCCTTGCAAGAGCGGATGAACCGTCTTCAGCCGGACGGAAGTCATCAAGTTCGGGCAATTTGAGCGGAAGTTCATCCTCCGGAATGCCCGCACCGTGATCCTCAATGCGAACTTCAATGTTCTGTATGCAGTCTTTGATTATGACGTTAACGGCAGTTCCGCGGGCGGTATGCTCAACGGCGTTTTTGATTATTTTGCTTATCGCCTGCGGCAGCCAAAAAGCATCCGCGGAAATGCAAATTGAATTCTTTGGTTCAAAAAGCAGTTCAACGCTGCGGGCTTCGGCAAGAGGGCTCAGTTCATCACAGCATTCCTTTATTGCTTCTGAAAGATCGATTTTTTCCGGAACCATCGTTATTTTGCCGGATGCAAGCTGGCTTGATTTCAATACCCTGTCCACCTCGTCCGTGAGGCGGTTCATGCAAAGCTGACTCTTCTTCAAAGCTTCAACCTCATCCGGAAGCTTCAATTTCATTTGCAGAATATCCAGTCGAATCTGCAATGCGGTCGCAGCGTTTTTGATTTGATGCGCAATGTTTTCAACAAAATGCGTCATTTCTTCTTCACGATGCGCGGAAGCGGCACGCATGAGCGAAAACTGTGCCGTAAGCTCGGAAAATGCGTTTTGAAGATTCGCAACAGCGCCTTCGTTCAATGTTTCTTCAATATCGTCCTCCGGATACAGCAAAAAATGCTCAACCGACTTTGAAAGCCTGTCGAGCTCACGTCTTTGCCTGCAAATATGAAACAATTCACCGCCGAGCGCCGCTGCAAGCAGGACGACAAGCCAAATCAGCCATTGCATTGCGTTTTCTCCGTTCGTTATCTTCCGTAAAAACTCTTATTGCTCCGTAACGGGCAATGTCCAGCGGTAACCTATGCCGCGCACGGTTTCAATGTAGGGCTTGCCGTTAACCTTTCCGAGTTTGTCGCGCAGCCGACTGATATTCACGCTTAAGGTGTTTGCATCCACAAATGCCGAATCCTTATCCCAAACCAGATACAGAAGCTCCTCACGGGACACGGTCTGTTTCGAATGCGTTATCAATGCCGCAGCAAGCTTTGTTTCGGTTGCGGTCAGCTCAAGCACGTTCCCTTTTCGCCTGATGCGGCAGCTTGCGCTGTCGTAGCTGAGTTCTCCCGTTCTCAGGACTCCGCTGCTCTTTTTTGATGTGCGGCGCAGCAGAGCTTCAATGCGGACAAGAAGTTCATGCATCCTGAACGGCTTTGCGACGTAATCGTCCCCGCCGGCACGGAAGCCGCGCACAAGCTCGATTTCACTGCTGCATGCAGTCAAAAAAAGTATCGGCACATTTGAAAACTCTCTTATCCTGCGGCAAAGCTCATAACCGTCATCCTGCCCTAAGCGTACGTCCAGAATAACAAGATCCGCACCGCCGTCACGCATTGTCTGCATTGCGGCAGAGGCGCAGTCCGCGCATGAAACGGTATAGCCGTCGCTTTCAAGAATTTCCCGCAACCCATCGGCAACGTTTTTATCGTCTTCAGTGACAAGTATATGTTTGTTCACGGCACTGCACCTCCTGCCTGTTTTCAGTCATTTAACCAACATCTCAACATCCTCATTCCCGTTCGGGATTCATTGTTTATTATAGCTGATTTGAGACAATCTTTCCATCCTCAATTTTAATTATTCTGTCCGCTTTTTTTGCGATCTCGAGATCATGGGTAACGATTATCAGAGTCTGTCCGAAACGCGCCGCACAGCTGCTCAGCAGGTTAAGCGTGTCCTCCCCCGCTTTTTTGTCCAAATTGCCCGTCGGCTCATCTGCAAAAATGATATGCGGCTTTGCAAGAATCGAGCGCGCTATTGCAACACGCTGCTGCTCACCGCCGGAAAGCTCATAAGGGTACTTTTTCAGCTTTTCTTCGATTCCGAGCATCTTTGTAACCTCTGCAAGAAATGTTTCGTCCGGCTTCCTGCCGTCCAGCCTCAGCGGCATACAAATGTTGTTCAACACGGAGTACTCATCCAGCAGATTGAACTGCTGAAACACAAAGCCCATGCTGCGTCTGCGAAAGATTGCCATTTTTTCGTCAGAGAACGAGAACATATCCACGCCGCCGATAAGCACTTTTCC
>ENA-OOSB01001111-OOSB01001111.1-human-gut-metagenome-genome-assembly--contig:-NODE-1111-length-9498-cov-1.101133_pt1 | contig 9498 bp, 8 predicted proteins | sample MGYA00241173_ERZ501204 | MGnify/ENA primary metagenome ERZ501204 (study PRJEB25962, sample SAMEA1965384) | human gut metagenome | biome: human gut; feature: human-associated habitat; material: faeces...
TACTGCTCCTCCTTTTCTGTTTTCTTACGGAACTGAAGCCGGTAGGTAATAAAGAATTCACATCCGATGATAAAGAACAGGATAATTCCTGTCAGAATATCGGAATAGGAATGATTCAGTCCAAAGTTTGTTGATATTTCGCTTGCACCACGATCCATGAATACAATCAGCAGACTGGAGAAAATCATGGTAAACGGATTAAATTTGGACATCCAGGATACCAGTACGGCCGTAAAGCCCTGTCCTCCTGCAATAGTGGTCGTTACGGTATGGTTAATTCCACCTACCAGCAAAAGACCAACCAGACCACAGATTGCACCGGATAAAATCATAGTACGGATAATTACCTTTTCTACCTTAATACCAACATACTTCGCAGTGTTTTCACTTTCACCAACGACACAGATCTCATATCCATGCTTGCTGTACCATAGATAAATATGCATAAACACGGTTACAATAACCGCAACCACAATAGGAAGCAGATATTTCGAACCGAACAGCTGCGGAAGCCAGCCAACGTTTGTATTCTGATTAATAATACCAATCTTGCCGGAGCCCTTCGGTACCTCCCAGACAATTGTAAAGAAGGCAACAAGCTGTGTTGCAATATAATTCATCATCAGTGTAAAGAGAGTTTCGTTCGTATTCCATTTTGCCTTAAAAAATGCCGGAAGGAAGCCCCAGCAGGCGCCTGCCAGAATACTGGCCACGATCATACATAAGATTACCACACCATTTGGCAGCTTATTTCCGAGGCAGATCATACAGGCTGCGGAAGCAAGTCCTCCGACCAGTACCTGTCCTTCCCCACCAATATTCCAGAATTTCATCTTAAAGGCCGGGGTCAGTGCCAGTGCAATCAGCAACAGAATAGAGACATTCTGAAAGGTAATCCACGTCTTACGGACAGAACCGAATGCACCGGTAAAGATCGAACGGTATACCTCAATCGGATTAATACCGGTTGTGAACGTCGTAATAATTCCCCATAGAATCAATGCAAGAAGAATAGCCAGGGCCCTGATTCCAAGTGCCTGATGCAATGGCAGGGTATCCCGCTTTACAATATGAAAAAGAGGTTCTTTATTCTTCTCCTTCATGGTTCTTTTCACCTCCCACTTTAGTCATCATCATTCCGACCGTATTTTTATCTGTTGTTCTGGCATCCACAATGCCACTGACCTGTCCGCCGCAAAGCACCAGAATTCTATCAGATAATTCTAGCAGCACATCCAGATCCTCCCCGACGAAGATTACGGCAACACCTTTCTTCTTCTGCTGGTTTAACAGATCATAAATCGTATAGGAAGAATTAATATCAAGTCCGCGCACTGCATATGCCGTTAATAATACGGTAGGGGCAGATGCAATTTCACGTCCAACCAGCACCTTTTGTACATTACCTCCGGATAACCGCCGTACAGGTGTTGAAATCCCCGGAGTTACCACCTCAAGACTCTCAACAACATCATTCGCCAGCTGCCTGGGCTGCTTCCGGTCTGTAAACGGAGAATGTCCCTGCCGGAAGGAACGAAGCATCATATTATCCGCCAGATCCATATTTCCTACCAGTCCCATTCCAAGACGATCCTCCGGAACGAAAGAAAGGGAAACTCCCAGCTCTGCAATCTTCCTCGGATCCATACCGATCAGCATTTCCCTGGAACCATCATCCTCTACATAAGCAATGGTTCCGGCTTCCGTAACCTGAAGTCCGGCAATCGCTTCTAAAAGCTCCTTCTGTCCACAGCCTGAAATTCCGGCAATACCAAGAATTTCTCCACTGTTCGCAGTAAAGGAAACATCCTGCAGCTTCACAACGCCCTCTTCATTACGGACTGTCAGGCCTTCCACCTCAATACGGGGTTTGGGGTTCACCGGATCAGGCCTGTCTATATTTAACGTTACCGTATGACCAACCATCATGTTCGTCATTTCCGTTACATTCGTATCCTTTGTTTTCATACAGCCGATATACTGTCCGCTTCGCAAAACAGCCACACGGTCTGAAAGCGATTCTACTTCATGCATCTTATGGGTAATGATGACAATCGCTTTTCCATCATCACGCATCAGACCATTGTTCAATGCAGTGATGGACTCCATGTCCAGATGGTTGGTAGGCTCATCCAGAATCAGGATGTCTGCACCACGATACAATACCTTAACAATTTCCACGGTCTGCTTCTGCGAAACCGACATATCGTAAATCTTCTGCTTCGGATCTACCTCAAAGCCATATTTCTGACAAATTTCTTCCACTCTTTTAGTGGCTTCTTTTAAATTCAGTTTACCGGGGAGTCCGAGAATAATGTTTTCCGTTGCCGACAACACATCGATCAGTTTGAAATGCTGGTGCACCATACCAATACCCAGATCAAAGGCATCCTTGGGTGACCTGATTACCTCTTCCTTTCCATTGATAAAGATCTGGCCTTCATCCGGAAAATAAATTCCGGAAAGCATATTCATCAATGTGGTTTTACCACTACCATTTTCTCCAAGCAGCGATAAAATTTCACCCTTATAAATATCCAGATTCACCTTATCATTTGCAATTACGGATCCAAAGGTCTTCGTAACATTTCGCATTGAAACTGCTGCGGTTTTGGTTTCCATTATCTGTCTCCCTTCAACTTAAGTAAGCATTAAGTGTTTAAAAAGCGGCGCGGCGAAATTCGCTGCGCCGCTTTTGGCATTATTTGTTCTGTCAAAAAACCGACTAAATTGTAAATTACCTTCTATGGAATTAGAATGCGGTATCCAACAGGGTAATTCCATCTATTTTTATGTCAAAATAAGGAGCTGAACGAAATTCGGATTCATGGAAGTATCCGTCGAGAACTACTTCATGATCCGGAGTATAATCCGGGTCGGTATCTACATCAGCCTCAAAGCTGCTTAATTCAGCACCCTCTACGGTGAAGGTTGTAATATCAAATACGTGTACCTTACCTGCAATCAGATCAGCCTTAGCTGCATCAATTGCTTCCTGAGTTCCTGCTGCAACAGAAGAGCCAAGCTCTGTAAGCTCAACAGATCCTGTGTCAAGAGAGCCAGCCCAGTCAGTATCAATTGCATTACCGGCTGCTACACAGTTGATGGCATATTCGAAGTAAGGCTCCCAGTTGATCTTGGAAGATACAAGGAAGGTATTCGGACATGCACTTGCGGTGCTGCCGTTATAAGATACATTAGGAACACCTGCTGTCTCACATGCGGTAGGAGCACCCATGGAGTCTGCATGCTGGCTGATTAATACACAGCCATCCTCAATCAGCTTATTAGCGCCTTCCTTCTCAGCAGTCTCATCATACCAGGAACCGGTAAAGGTTACTTCCATGGTAACGGAAGGACATACGGAGCGGGCACCTAAATAGAAGGAGGTATATCCGGAAATAACCTCTGCATAGGTAAATGCACCAACATAACCCATCTTGGCCTGATCAGCAGTGATGTCACCATTGTCGATCATCTCATTTAACTTCATACCTGCAACGATACCTGCAAGATAACGTCCATCATAAATGGAAGCAAATGCATTGTGGAAATTGGAAAGGTTCTCTGTATGAGCCTTGGTTCCGGTTGCATGGCTGAACTGTACATCAGGGGATTCCTTGGCAGCCTCAATCACATAATCCTCATGTCCGAAGCTGTCTGCAAAAATAAAGTTACATCCTGCATCTGCAAGCTCACAGGCTGCATCATAGCATTCCTGTCCTTCAGGAATATTGGTCTTAATTAAATATTCAATGCCAAGCTTCTCACAAGCTTCCTTGGCAGCATTTAAAAAGTTCAGGTCATAGGTAGAATTCTCATCATGTAAGAAGATAAATCCGGCCTTAACACCTGTTACCTGTGCCGCATCTTCTGTAGCTTCCTCTGCATCTGCAGTCTCCTCAACTGCTGCATCATCAGCTGCTGCTTCATCGGTTGCTTCTGTGGCTGCTTCGGTTCCGGTAGTGGCATTCGTATCTGTGGAAGATGCACATCCAGCGAGAGTAGCGATTGCCAGAGCCATAACGGTAAGCAGACTTACGACTTTCTTTCTCATAATTTCTCCTCCTGTGTGTTCCCGTTTACCGGGTGGTTTAAACAATAGCAGTATAGGCATTCTGAACTGCCATTGTCAAGCGATTTTCCAAAAAACATGATAAAAACTAACGGAAAACGATTTCACCGGTCGCTGCATCCATACTCTCTACAATGGCAAGGGACTCAACACGCACTCCCTTCTCACGGATCAGGTCACCGCCCTTCTGGAATCCCTTCTCCACTGCAATGCCGATTCCCTCGACCGTGGCACCTGCATCCTCCACAATCTGTAAAAGTCCCTCAAGTGCACAGCCATTTGCCAGGAAATCATCAATAATCAAGATATGATCCTCCGGCTTAATAAACTTCTTTGACACAATCACATCATAGATTTTTTTGTGGGTAAAGGACTGGATCTTCGTAGAATATACTTCTCCGTCAATGTTTAATGACTGCGTCTTCTTCGCAAAGACAACGGGAACATGAAAATGCTGGGCCGCCACGCACGCAATCCCGATACCGGAAGCCTCAACGGTTAAAATCTTTGTGACCGGACGATCTGCAAAGAGCCGTGCCCATTCCTTTCCCATCTCATTAAACAGCTCAATGTCCATCTGATGATTTAAAAAAGAATCTACCTTTAATACATTGCCTTCTTTTACTACTCCGTCCTCACGGATGCGTTCTTCCAGTAATTTCATGCCTGTGCAGTCTCCTCTTATGATCATTTCCCGATTTCTTTAAACGGGATGCTTCTATTATAAATAGGTCACAGATACTTTTTCAAGTCACGATTTACGAAAAACAACCTTCTGTTGTAAATAATAGCTTGCAAAAAATAAAACAGTATCTACCACGATCTTCACCACTGCCTCCGGAAGCAGCGGAAGCAGCAGTACTCCACCGGTACAAAGCAATGCACTCATGGTCATCTGCACAACCGCAAGCAATGCATATTCCAGTGCTGCTTTACAGGGATTTTCCCTGCTTTTGAATACCACCTTATAATTAACCGCATAATTGTATGTTGCAGAAACGATCCTGGCAAGCACCGTGCATAATGCAACATAACCGGCCACACGGTTACGCAGGAAATGACACAGAATCGTAAACAGCAGCAGATCAATGATGCTCGAAGAAAACGATGCCAGGGAATATTTGAGAAATCTCTTTCCCAGGATAGCATAAATTTTCGCCGAATCCGAAACCGTCCGGAAATGGGTCTGATGATTCTCTTTGGAATCATAAATGGTCTCAATCGGAAGCTCAAGAATCGGATAATTGGCAGATGCATCCAGCAGCATCTGCATTTCGAACTCGAACCGGTCATAGGAAACGCCAAGCATTTCCTTCATAAGACCAAGTGGAATTCCTCTTAAGCCCGTCGGGGTCTCATGGCCCTTCGTACCGGCAATATAAGAAAATACAGACATCGTGATCGTATTTCCAAAGCGGCTCTTCCACGGAATCTCGTCTCCATCAAAGGTGCGCATGCCAAGAATCAGGGATTCCGGATGCTTATCAAGTCCCTGCGCAATGCTCTCAATCGCAGCTGCACTGTGCTGTCCGTCCGAATCTGCGGTCACACAGCCGGCTGCATCCGGGAAATGCTCTAAAACATAGGCAAATGCTGTTTTCAAGGCCCGTCCCTTTCCCCGGTTTACCTCATGGGAGAGAAGGATCAGCTTTTCCTGAAGCAGCTCCTTTGCCCGGTCAAAAAATGTCTGATATGCCGGACTGCTTCCATCATTTACCAGTAAAACCGGTCCGAACGGATAATCCCTCAGGGTATTCAATAGTTGTAAAAGTCGTTCATCCGGTTCATAGGATGGAATAATCAATGGGATCATACCCTGTTCACCTTTCACCTTTCATTTATCCACCAATAAAGGATACTAAAACCTTTAGTATTCCGGCAAGCAGCATCACCTGAACAGGATTCATATGCTTTTTCTGCAACAGAAAAACACAGAGTCCGAAGATTACGATCAGGCTCCACTTCGTTCCTGCCAGGGTAATCACTGCATCATTTCCCCAGAATGCTGTTATCAGAATCGAAATTCCGGCAGAGGCAATCATTGCCACAATACATGGACGGAGCGTCATTAACACACTTTGGAACAGATTAAGGCTCCGGTATTTCAGGTAGAGCTTTGCAATCATCGTAACAATAATACAGGAGGGAAGAATACTCCCTGCGGTTGCCACGAAAGCCCCGCCGACACCTGCGATCCGCAATCCGATAAATGTAGCGGAATTTACGACAATCGGCCCCGGCGTCATCTGGGAAATCGTAATCAGATCCGTAAATTCAGACATCGTGAGCCACGGATGCTGTATGACAACCTGCTCTTTAATCAGCGGAAGCACCGCATAACCACCACCGAAGCCAAACAAGCCCATCTGAAAAAAGCTTAAGAAGAGTTCAAGATAAATCATCCTCGTGCCTCCTCTTCTTTATCAGTCCGCGGATAAGCCCTATGAAACCACCTGCAAGAATCAGATAAACCACATTAATCTGTAGAAAAGCTGATAATACAAAGCTTACCAGCATAATTGTGATGGAAAGCCGGTTTTTACCATGTACAATTCCTGCTCCCATCTCATAGGTCACACAGGTAATTACGGCTCCAACACCTGCCTGCATTCCCTCCAGCATCTGACTGACAAAATAATTGTCCCGGAAGGCCTCATAACAGACGGAAACAATGGAAATAATGATAAAGGGAGGAAGGATCGTCCCCAGAATGGAAACAAGTGCACCAGTTAAGCCGGCCAGCTTATAACCGACAACAATCGCCCCGTTTACCGCCATCGGTCCCGGTGCAGACTGCGCAATGGCAATCAGATCCAGCATTTCCTCTTCCTTAATCCACCCGCATTCATCAACAAACTTTTTCTTCATCAGGGAAACAATGACATATCCCCCTCCGAAGGTAAAGGCACTTAAATACAGTGTAGACAGAAATAATTTTAATAACACTTTATTTCTGGATTCCATAGAATTCCTTCCCAACATCGCTTTTATTTATTTGTCTGTTTTATTTTACTTATTCATTCTCAACAATCATCTGGCATACCTTCATTGCTTCCAGTGCCTGTAAATGGCTTTCCCTGGTAACGCCTGCACAGCAGGATGCATCCACATGAATCGGAAGCTCCGGGAAGAATGCTTTCAGTACCATCGCATTCGAAATCACACAGATATCCGTACACAGGCCGACAAGGGTAATGCTTTCAATTGCTTCCTGATCAGAAAGAGTGCGGATCCTTTCCGGTAACCGGCTGCTGCCAAAGGTTTCTTTTATAATCGGCTCCGTAGAGATCAGATCTGCGATTTCTTTGCGGATCTGCCAGCCTTCGGTATTTACGATACAATGCGGAACGGGAAGGTTCTTTCCTTCCTGTGTCGTCAGGTAATTCTCATAATGGGTATCCTGCGTGGCAAGCACCGTCCCATCGAATCCCTTAATCTTCGCTATCACCTTCGGAACAATCGCAGCTGCTTCTGCCGTTCCCAATGCTCCGTCAATAAAATCATTCTGCATATCAATGACAATCAGTAATTTCATTCGATTATACCTCCCCAAATCTTCCTTTTCCCTGAAATAAGTCCCTGTCATTACCGTTCCGGCTATTATTTTCTATCATAGCATGAAAGAATCTGATGCGTAAAGTAGTCTTGACAATTGTATCTTCAAAGAACAGAATATACTGTAACAGTTCAGCCATTCAGAAATGATTGTGCAAGATGACCGTGGGAACTTGCTCATTAAGGGCAGCTTATACAAGCATTTCTGCATGGTTGAACTGTTACAATATACTTAATTTGATAACATGTCTGAGGTGAAATAAGATGAAAACAGGATTAATTTTAGAAGGAGGCGCCATGCGCGGTCTCTTTTCTGCGGGAATCATGGATGTGATGATGGAAAACGGAATTGCCTATGATGGAGTAATCGGTGTTTCTGCCGGTGCCGCATTTGGCTGTAATTATATTTCCGGACAGATCGGCCGTTCCATCCGCTACAACCTGAAATACTGTAGGGATAAGCGTTACGGTGGTCTTTATTCCCTGCTTACAACCGGCGACATCTATAATAAAGATTTCTGCTACAGTGAGATTCCTTTGAAGCACGATCCTTTTGACTTTGCAGCCTTCGAAAACAGCCCGGCTGCATTTTATGTGGTGTGTACCGATGTAGAAACCGGTAAGCCTGTTTATCATCAGTACACGGGACGGAAGGATCATGGCTTTGACTGGGTCCAGGCTTCTGCTTCCATGCCGCTTGTCTCCAGGATTGTAACTATTGACGGCCAGAAGCTCTTAGATGGCGGGGTGGCTGATTCCATTCCGGTCCGCCGGTTTGAACAGATGGGATTCAACCATAATGTCATTATTCTTACGCAGCCGAAGGATTACCGCAAAAGCCCAAACAGCCTGATGCCGCTCATCCGTCACAAATACAGGGCTTATCCGGAATTTATCAAAACAAACGAAAATCGGCACCTTGTTTATAATGATACCCTGGATTATATTTTTGAGAAAGAAAAAGAAGGCTCCGTCTTTGTCTTCCGACCGGACGAAGCCCTCCCTGTCAGCCGTGTGGAAAAGGATCCTGTAAAACTGCAGGCAACCTATGACCTTGGCCGCAAAGCCGGTGAAGAAAAGCTTGAAGACTTAAAAGCATTCCTTACATAACCCGGCGTCTGCGTCTGAGCCATAGCATAAACAGTACAAAACCTCCTGTAAGAGCTGCGCAGAGGGAGATTCCTATCCATCCCGGCACTCTGCTCCTGTCTGTCTGCGGAGGATTCATCTCCTCCGGTGCTATAAAGCCCATCTGGCCATTTGGTGTCATGCCCTGTACCAGCTTATACTTATCAATGAAGCGATGAAGCATGGCCGCAATCTCCGCTCTGGAAACCGGATCCTGCAAAGCAGACAGGACATCAGATTCTTCCCGTATCAATCCATTGCTGACCGCCCACAGCACAGCCTTTCCGGCATCATCCATGGTACTGTTCATATCCTTCAGCTCGTCCTGACTACCCTTAATACTTATATCGTAGCCCTTGTATTGCGCATAACGGTAGAACATGACTGCAAGCTGTTCCCAGGTGATGGGATCCCCGGGTCCGAAGCTGTCCTTGTTGTAACCGCTTAAAATGTCATTCTCTGCGATCCATGCAATGGCATCTGCGTACCGCGCCCCGTCTTCCACGTCGGCAAAGCTGTTTTTAGCCTTCGGTGCAGGGCTGCCATCCATACTCCAGAGAATTTCTGCCATCCTGCCGCGCGTCTGCGTTTCATATGGGCCAAACTGTGTGCTGCTTATTCCCTCCATCAATCCGTTTTCATAAACAAACATAACGTCATCATAAAACCAGTCGTCTTTGGAAACATCGGTAAACGGGTTATTTCCTTCTTCTGCCTCTTCGTCCGCAGCAGGCTGGTCA
>ENA-OOSB01001115-OOSB01001115.1-human-gut-metagenome-genome-assembly--contig:-NODE-1115-length-9462-cov-1.524822_pt1 | contig 9462 bp, 13 predicted proteins | sample MGYA00241173_ERZ501204 | MGnify/ENA primary metagenome ERZ501204 (study PRJEB25962, sample SAMEA1965384) | human gut metagenome | biome: human gut; feature: human-associated habitat; material: faeces...
GAAAGCGGCGGTAACGGAAACTTCCGGGACGAAAAACCGGGTATATGCGGTGGTTACGGAAGAGGGCGTGATACTGTTTTCCGACACCCCCAAGGGTATGAAGGCACGGAACAGCTATCTGCAACATCTGGCCGACGGCTTCTTCAACGTGACCAAAGTACCCGAAACTTTGCGGATATATGAGATTGACCTGCCTACCAAACGGGTGGCCGGGCTGGCGGACAACTGCATCGAAAAGCTGTCCAAAGCGGATTTGCGAAGCACAGACGCACAATTGCGCAGGTCGGTGGTGAACTTCACCTCCGACAAGTTTGCGGATAGAAGTGTGCTGGACGGTGGGGTGTGCAGGGCAAAGTTCGACCTGCGGCCCGATTTCCATAACTTCGACCGGCTGACAAAAGAATTCGGTTTGGGTATCTCGCCCCGGAACTATGATGTAGCGTCATTGCTGTATATTTCGGAAAACGGGTACGCCGGGATTGTTGCGGCAGACAAGGTGCATCCGTTCAGCTATGAGTATGAGTTCAGGGAACTGGCGGAGAAGCTGGGAGACAGCATGAGGGCACGGATGAACGCGCCTTTGTCGGCACACGACTTCGGCTATGCGGCCTTACAGAAAGAGGCAAAGGAGATGGCGGCGGATTTGTTACAATCGGAGTTCCATATTACGGATGGAGAGTTCAGGTTGGGCGCACGGATAAGCCGAATAGAAAGGATGGAAATGTCACATCCGATGTCGTATCCGGAAGAGGAACAGACCGGCGGGTTACCGGAAACACACTACAGGCAGGAAGCTCCTGAACAGCGGATGTCTGACAGCCAACGGCAGGTGAAGCATGCAGCTTCCATTACCCCACAGAAGAAGGAGAAGAAACAATTAATCCTATAGAATCTATGGAAGAAAAGAAAAAGCAAGCGGTGGAAAGCGGCAGTCTGTATATGACATTGGACGCCTTTTACAGACCCGTGTATCTGAGTATGCGCGGACAGGGGGAAGAGGGATTTTCCCGTTATATCAGTAACAACGTGCGGTCTCATACGACCGGTCGGGAATTTATTCCCGACCACTGAATGTTCCGTTTCGACTTTAAAGACAAAAGTCTGATTCCTCCCATATTCGGTACGGACAATGCGGATTATCTGGAACAGCTCTGTCCTGTACTGGAACGGGAGAATATATATCCGTTGGGGGTGGTGAGACTCCGGGATGCGGCATTCTGTGAGGAACGGGGGATTGTACATCTGTCATTATCAGCGGAACATACGGATTTGCTGGAAAATGAGGATTACAGGCGGCTGCGACATCGTTTCGGAATGAACGGGGATGTGATACGCAGCGGGCTGGCTGCTTTTCCCACCTACATGTCGGTGGAACACGGGCGGAAGGTATTGCTGTTTGACAAGACAGACGGTGGGGACAGGATGCTGGATGAGTTTCTGAGTGGGCTGGCCGAACGTTTTTTTGACGGCAAGCGGAAACCTGAGAGTTTGAGGTTTTATGAGGTGGCTCCGCTGAATGCCGCATGCCGGGCAAAAATAGGTGACGGGCAGACGGTTTCTTCGGATATGGTGAGATATGGGATTTGTGTGGCATGTTGCGACATGGCACCTACGCTGAGGAACTTTAACAGGCTGAGAAAATTGCAACGGCAGCCTATGCCGCTGACCGGAGAACAGGAACGGATAGTCTCGTCACTGGTGGCACGACCGGATAATGTACGGTTCCCGAACGTGGAAATGAGGGTGCGGATTCCGGCAAAGAGAAAAGGACAAGGAATGAACATTTAATTTTTTGATGAATGGAAAAAGAGAATACGAACAGTGGCAGTGTGTATGTCACAGTGGACGGACATCTCAACCCGGTGCATGTCAGTATGAAAGGTACGGGTGAGGAAGGTTTTCTGGAGTTTATGCTGGGAGATGTGGAGAAGGCGCTCAAGGAAACGGAAATGCCTACCATGGGCATGATGTACTATAATGTGCCTGATATGAGGATTATTCCGCGTTTGCGGGAAGGGAATAATGATGATTATCTGCGAAGACTGGAAAAGGCGATGGACGGACATGGGATTAAGCCGCATAGATACCTGGCTCTGTCGGAAGTGGTGTATTGCCTGTGAAAGTACATGGACCCGCTTTCAAGGGACGAGAACTATCCCCGACAACTTACACCGGAGATGTGGCGGGAGATAAAGTCCGCACCACCCGAAGTGATAGCGGAGATGCAGGATGATTTGAAGCATGGGAACACGTATTATACAGGTGTTGAGACGGGTAAAGGGGTGCTGCTGTTCGGTAGGGATTACGTAGGAAACCGTCAATACGGGGATTTTATGGCAACGAATATAGAGAAGCGTTTCTTTGAACCGGACTTTGAGGAAAAGTATCTGAATGTGTATGAGTTACGGGGATGGCCTTCATTGATGGAAGGGAAAGTAAACCGCTGTTGCGATGATTACGGCTGTTTGTTGCCGTTGGAGAAGATTCCGGCAGATGCTTTTGTGGACAAATCGGCATTGAAAAGTATAACGGACAGTGAGCGTTATGATCTTGCTCCTACATGGGAGAACTATTATAGGCTGACTGATTCCGGAAAGGGGCTGGGCCTTACTCGGAGTCCGTATAATTATGACTGGATGACACTGCTGTATATCATGGATAAAGGCTATCCGAGAGACGGACTGATAGATGAATACCCGGACAACTTCAGTTTTTACGATAAATTCGAGAAGATAGAAAACAAACTGCTGGGCCGCAACAGATGGGATGTGTATGATGTGATGCAGGAGAAGGCGAAGAAACTGGCAGGGAAATTGTTGAAAGAGCACTTTTCGGAAATACGGCGGAAAACAGACGTAAAGGAAAAAGAGCATGTGAAAAAAAATAAGGGTATAAAGATATAGGGTGATAAAAAATGGCAGGGGAAACCCCGTTACTGTTTGGATGCAGATAACGGGGCTTTTCTTTTTATTTTGTGGTAGCAGTAACCTTAGTTTGAATTTTTTCAGTTTTGTAAATGACATTTTGGCGGAAATAAGCAGTCATAATAGGTATAATTATGGAATGAAAATATGGAAGGAGTAGAAACCGATGGCTGGGTTACGGAAATGGTTAGATATGTTATCTGTCCGGATGAGGATATTTGGTATATTTGGAGTGACAATGCACGCCAACGGATGACTTTAATTTTGAATGTTTTGTCAAGTGTGGAAATATGCTTTTATTTGCTTTGTAAATAGTGAAATTATAAATCAAATTGTTATGGAATTAGTTGTTATAGAGAAACATGCGTATTTACAGTTAAAACTGCAAATAGAGAGTTTATCCGCCCAGATTGAATCCGTTAAAAAGAAAATTGGTCCGGTTGAAATGGAAAAGTGACTGGATGCCCAGGAGGTCTGTCTGGCTTTGAATATCTCCAAACGAAGTTTGCAAGGCTATAGGGAGTACGGGATTATTCCATATTCTTGTATAGGCGGCAAATATATGTATAAAGAGAGTGATTTGGCCAAAATATTAATTCAAAAAGAAAGATAACATATGGACGGAGTAATCACAAGGCAGTCAGAAGAGTACATAATGATGATGAGGATGCTTAAGAAATGCTCAAAAGAGATACTTGAATTTCAGGATTTGCCTGTTCCTATAGCTGGTGAGGTCTATATGACCGGTGAACAGATATGTGGCATGTTGCATATCTCAAACAGAACTTTGCAAAAGTTACGTGATGAACGGGGGATAGCTTATACTGTCATAGGGGGTAAGTTCCTTTATCCTCTTTCTAAATTGCAATTGTTATTGGAAGAAAATTATAGAAATTATATTCGTTAAATCAAGTGGATAATTTGTATTTATGCTATTTTTTTGCTACTTTTGTAAAAGTAAGTAAGAGTGTAACAGGAAGAAAGTTGCAGCATATACGCGGTGAATTATTCGGTGTCATAGGAGCAGAGGCTTTTGGTAAGATACTGATAATGAATAGGGAAATTAAAAGTTAATCGTTCCCTGTCTCTCCGCTGGAAAGAATTGCAAAACAAAAAAAATCCCTGTAAATTAATACTTTACAGGGATTTTTTGTTTTTGGTGCATGGCAAAAATAAGCATATCAAAGCATTCTTTCGGCTCAGTAGCTTTTTAGTGGGGATTATTTTTTATACTCGTGAAGTATTGCTTACCCATAGCTTCCATTTAAAAAGAATATCGGTAGGAAACAGACGTAAAAGCATCGCTTGTGTCATAAATAAAAATGAAAGGAATCTTGCATCCACAATCTAACATTGTTTTGGTGTGAAACAAACTCTTTTTTACGTTTATGCAATAGTAGGAACATGGTCGTCAATTTATTGATGATGATGTTTTTATGATTCAGAGAAAAACTTACCAGTTGAGCTTAAAAAACTGGATTTTTATTTCAATATATACCATTAAAATGATACTTTTGCGTACGAAGAGTTCTTTGAAGGTTACGTAACATGCAGAAGAATAAAGCAATAGATAACTGACTAATTTGTAACCTATTAATACAATGAGTCGGTAATTGCAATTCATTTTCAACCACTTAGATCTTTTCGTCTTTAATATGTTTAAGTTAATAAATAATCCTTATGTTATAATAATGACCAACAGATCTGCAACACCTGTATTATTTGGATTCGATTTTCAAGCAAATGCGGCAATAGTATTAATGCTTGAGAATATTAAATATATGACTAGCATTCGTTTAGAAGGATATGAAGATATAGAAATCAATCTAAACGATGGTAGTAGTGTTCTGGCTCAAGCAAAGGCTGTCGTTAATAGCAGCACAGATTTTTCAAATGTTATATCAAACTTGAAAAAAACTATAGTATCTTTATCTGAGGCAGAACATAAATCTCATTCAGTAAAAGAACTTATATACATCACAAATTCCCCAAATCCTTTTAACGAGAAGCAATTAAATCCAATATTTTATGGTGTTGCCCAAAGGAGTTATGATTCATTACCGCAAGCTTTGAAGAATAAAATATCTAAAATTATTTCAAGTATCGACAAACCGCTTGATACGAGTAAATTTAAGATACAAATTTTACCTTTTGAAACAGATAATGAAAATGAAAGATATAAATGTGTCATGGAAGCTATTAGTAATTTCATTCCTCAATTAGGCAATATATCTATAGCAAAAGATATTCTACATAAGATTTGGGTTAATGATGTTTTTAGAAGTGGTACTAAAAGATCTTCTGATATAAAATTAAGCAAGAAGGATATTATATGGCCTGTTATAGTTCTTATAACCCAAAATTGGAATTATGATGAGGATGATTATGATGATTCTGAATTTGATGAAATTTCAAGGAGTTACGAAAGCATTATCAATACATGTACTGAAAGATATGAATTTGTTACAAAGGTATTATATGCGTATAATAGTTTTCACAAAGAAGCTAAACACAGTGAAAGAAAACAAAAATTTATAGAAACGGAAAGTAGTAAATTTTTATATCTTTTTGATGGGGAGGAAATATCCTTATCTACTACTTTAAAAGAAAAGTTATTGCAAATTATTATTCGGAATATTTTAAAGAAAAGAATTCAAATTGATAATATAAAGAATGCTGTTAATTTATGATTATTAATTCAATACATATTGAAGAGAACGGAGTTAAGCGTTTTATTACTTTCTCAGATAGGAATAATCTTATTCATAGTTATGCAAATAGTAAAGGTAAAACCACGCTATTAAGACTTATGTTGTATTCGATTGGGTATAGTGTTCCTAATACAAAGCATATCAAATTTGAGAATTGTAAAGTTGAGAGCCAAATTACTCTAGACAACGGTGAAGTTTTATTATTATATCGTGAATCTAAAGATTATATTGAATTAAAACGAAATAATTCAGTCTCAACATATATTTTGCCAAGTGATGAATTTGCTTTGCATAAGATTATTTTTAATGCAAATAATATTGAACTAATAAATAATCTTTTAGGCGTATTTTATTTTGACCAAGAGAAAGGTTGGACTTTACTTAATAGAGGAGTTGTTATTGGAAGTATTCGCTTTAATATTGAGGAACTTATTAGAGGAATTGCAGAAATTGATTGTTCTGATTTATACAGACAAAAAGAAGCTAAAAAACAAGATTTGTTGAAATATAAACAAATGTTTAGTGTTTCTAAATATCAAGAAACTATTGATGCAGAATTGAATAATCTTGCAGAGGAGTCTTATAGTTCAATGATTGACAGTAAAATTAATCAATGCAAGATTCAACATAATTTATTAAGAAAAGAATTATGCAGAATAGATAAAGTCCTAAAAGAGAATAAGCATTTCAGAAATTTTATAGCTGAAATAGGTTTATTAGTAAAAACTCCCAATGGAGATACTATTGCTGTAAAAGAAGATAATATAGTAGGTCTTAATGATGCTATAGATTTTCTTATAGCAAAGCGTAAACTAATAGCGTCACAATATAATCAGATTCAATCAGAAGTATATAAATTAGAGAAGGAACGTAGATTTGAGAAACAACAGTTATCTTTTTTTGATAATATTGAAACTATTTCCGATATTTTTGATAAAAGAATTTCTACTATTCCTATTAATGAAGTTGCAGTAAAAAAGGGAATAGCAAAGTTAGAGAAAGAGATTGCCGAAATTAATTTAAGAATAAAGGATTTAACACGTGCCGCAAATAGTGTCATAACCCCAATATTCTATAACACAAAAAAGTATCTCATTGAATTAGGGTTAGATGGGGATTCTATTTCAGAAAAATATTTGTTTACATCCAATTTAAAAGAATTATCTGGAGCCATTCTGCATAAAACAGTTTTTGCTTTTAGATTGGCATGTTTATTGGAAGTCGAAAAACACTTAAATATAAAATTGCCAATAATTCTTGATTCTCCGAGTGGAAAAGAAATTGATAAACATAATATAGAAGTAATGATTGATATATTAAAAAGAGACTTTTCTCATAATCAAATAATTATTGCATCAATATACGAATATAAGTTAACAAATATCAACAAGGTCACTATTGTTAATAGATTAATAGAGTAATATTATGTGTGAATTTGAAACAGCGACTGATGCTCCTATAACATATGCCGAGCTAGAGGTACTTATAAGATTGATTATTGAAGATTTTACTTTACTAAAAGCTGCTGAAATAAAAAAAGAACTTCATAATTTATCAGATGATAAAGTTGCTACTATTGGACTTTCAGTACAGGATTTTATTGATTATAATACCAAAATAAATAGCTTAGGTAAAAGTGCTTTTACTTATTTGTTTCATATAAATTGCCTATTGCGAAAATTTGTTGAGAAGTCAATTGTTAATATAGTGCCATCATTAGGAGGTTTACCAATATTGAGTGACAAGTATGTGTCTCTTAATACGCCCCCTTCAGAGAATGAATGGATGAAAATAACATCTTATGCAGAGTTCTTAGGTCTTGATTATGTTCGAGAAAAAAATTTCTCCTTTTACTGCAATGATAGTGGTGTGTGATAAAAAAGGAGATGATCATATTGGTAGCGGGGTGCTTATTTCTGCAAATCATATTTTAACATGTTCTCATGTAGTAGATAATGTAAAGGTTAAAGGAACTATAGTTAATAATAAAGAATACACAATTAAAAATATATATAAATCGGAATCTAAAGATGTTGCAATTATAGAGATTTTAGACTGTTCATTAAATCCAGAAAATGATGTAATTTTTAGTGATGGGCAAGTATTAGAGCCAATTCTAACATTTGGTTATCCTCCTATTTCAAATATCAGGGAAACACCGTTAATTGTTCAGAAAGGTGAAATAAATGCTATTTCAACTAACTATTTTGGTCATAAATGTTTAATATATTCTTCTATTGTACGTCCTGGCAGACGTTGCTTTTGTGGTAGACCCGGATGTAGACCGTTTGGCCATGATTTGTGAGGACGGTAAGATGTACGGTGAAGAATATACGCTGGTTACCGTGGCCGACTATGTGTTGAAGCACACTCCGGGCAATACGGTTTCCAACCTGAGTTCTACCCGTGCGTTGCGTGACGTAACACGTAAGTACGGTCAGGAATATTCCGCTTCTGCTGTAGGCGAAGTGAATGTAACTACCAAGATGAAAGAGGTAGGCGCTGTTATCGGTGGCGAAGGCAATGGTGGAGTTATTTATCCTGCCAGTCACTACGGACGCGATGCTTTGGTAGGTATTGCCTTGTTCCTCAGTCACCTGGCGCACGAAGGTAAGAAGGTTAGCGAATTGCGTGCCACTTATCCGGCCTATTTCATGGCAAAGAACCGTGTAGACCTGACTCCGGATACGGATGTCGATGCCATCCTTGCCAAAGTAAAAGAAATCTATAAGAACGAAGAAATCAATGATATTGACGGTGTAAAGATTGACTTTCCCGACAAATGGGTACATTTGCGCAAGAGTAACACGGAACCGATTATTCGCGTTTACAGCGAAGCGGCTACGCCGGAAGCAGCCGAAGAAATTGGTCGGCAGATTATGAAAGTAATTGAAGACTTGGCAAAATAATTGTACCGTTCTTTAGAACACAGAAACACAAAGAAACAGAGTTTAGCTGTCTACTCTCTGTATCTTTGTGTTTCTGTGTTTTTTATGTTGTTACAGTTGAATGATTCTCCCTATCTCTTGCTCGAAATTGGGAGTGAATATCCCTTTCCCTATATTTTCTTTAATTTCCTCTGTACTCCAGAAGCGTCCGCCATCCAGCTCGTCGCTGGGATGTATCTCTCCGTCATATACGGTTTTGTGCACAAAGACAAGCTCCTTTTCGCGTGCGGATTCAAAAACATAGCTGGTAACGGTTTCCGGTGCGAAGTCGGTTATCCCTAATTCCTCGCGCACTTCCCGTTTCAGTGCCATTTCTACGCTTTCGCCTAAATCTACGTGCCCGCCTACCGAGGTATCCCATTTGCCGGGTTGTATGTCTTTCCATTCGGGACGTTTTTGCAGGTATAATTCTCCTTTGGAATTGAATACATGCAGATGAATTACGGGGTGCAACAGTTTGCTTCCGTTGTGACACTCACCGCGGGTGGCTGCACCTATGATGTTTCCCTGCTCGTCAACAAGAGGAAACATTTCCTGGTTATTGTCGCTATTCATTAATTCTGAGCTTTTTGTTGGTTTTATCGATGAAAATGGTGCATTCTCCGAGAATAGTTACGGTATCAGCAAAGACGAATCACCGTAACTCAAAAATCGGAAATCATGGGCAAGCGCATAATCGTAAATCTTGCGCCAATCTCCATGCAGAAACGCTGAGACAAGCAGCAGCAATGTGCTTTGCGGCTGGTGGAAGTTGGTAACCATGGCTTTTACGATTCTATATTCGTATCCCGGAGCAATGATGATTTGCGTACTGGTGTGCAATGTTTCCATGTGGTGACGGTTCAGATAATCGAGTATATGCTGTAAAGCCTGTATAGT
>ENA-OOSB01001116-OOSB01001116.1-human-gut-metagenome-genome-assembly--contig:-NODE-1116-length-9448-cov-3.941765_pt1 | contig 9448 bp, 6 predicted proteins | sample MGYA00241173_ERZ501204 | MGnify/ENA primary metagenome ERZ501204 (study PRJEB25962, sample SAMEA1965384) | human gut metagenome | biome: human gut; feature: human-associated habitat; material: faeces...
TTTAAATCAAAATGCACTATTACTTGAAGTACTTAACACCAGATTCGAATATCTTAATATCCTGCTCACCATATATATTAATAGCAACAGAATCTCCACGTCTTTCTGAATGTGCCATCTTACCAAGGACACGTCCGTCCGGACTGGTGATACCTTCAATTGCCATGTAAGAACCGTTTACGTTCCACTCTTCATCCATGGTTGGAACACCGGCTTCGTTTACATACTGGGTTGCCACCTGACCATTCTCGAAAAGCTTGTCTAACCACTCCTTCGGAGCAACGAAACGACCTTCTCCATGAGATGCCGGGTTACAGTATACGCCGCCAAGCTCAGCCTGTGCTAACCATGGGGACTTGTTGGTCACTACCTTGGTATATACCATCTTGGAAATATGACGTCCGATGGTATTGTAGGTCAGAGTCGGTGAATCCGGTCTCTGGTGTGTAATCTTGCCGTAAGGAACCAGACCTAATTTAATCAGTGCCTGGAATCCGTTACAGATACCAAGTGCAAGACCGTCACGCTCATTTAAAAGCTTGTTTACAGCTTCTTTCATCTTCTCATTACGGAATGCTGTTGCAAAGAATTTTGCTGAACCTTCCGGTTCATCTCCTGCGGAGAATCCGCCTGGGAACATGATAATCTGTGCTTCATCAATTGCTTTTACAAATACATCAACAGAATCACGGATGTCTTCTGCATTTAAGTTCTTAAATACCTTTACGGTTACATCTGCACCTGCATTTTCAAATGCTTTCGCACTGTCGTACTCGCAGTTGGTTCCCGGGAATACCGGAATAAATACATGCGGGCGGGCAACTTTGTGCTTGCAGACATAAATGTCTTTTGTATCGTAAAGTCCGCTCTTCACTTCTTCTGTTCCGGTGGTTGCTCTGGTTGGGAATACTTTCTCTAAAGTCTGTCCCCATGCTTCGATTGCTTCATCCATGGAAATGCTCATATCACCATAGATAAAGTTCTTGCTGTCATTTACTGCACCCACAACAGCTCCGTTTGCTGCAAGACCTGCTGCTGCAAGGATTTCCTGTGCTTTTGCAACTTTATTTTCCGGAACTTCTGCTACGATATTTCCAAAGCCCGGTGCAAATAATGTTTCTTTTGTTACATCTGCATTTACAGTAACGCCAAGTTTATTACCAAATGCCATCTTGCTGACTGCTGCTGCAAGACCTTTTCCGTCTAATGCATAAGCTGCTACGATAACGCCTGTCTCAGTCATTTCATGAATTGCATCATAAAGCTTCATAACCTGTGCGTAATCCGGCATATCATAAGCATCTTTTTCGATGGTAAATAACATCAGCTTATCATTTTCTTTCTTAAGCTCCGGTGTGATAACATCTTTTTCTTTTGCTACATCAACTGCAAAGGATACCAGTGTTGGCGGTACATCAATTTCATTGAAGGAACCGGACATGGAGTCCTTTCCACCGATGGATGGAAGTCCGAAACCAATCTGCGCATTATAAGCACCAAGCAGTGCTGCAAATGGCTGGCTCCAACGACTTGGCTCCTCCGACATTCTGCGGAAGTATTCCTGGAATGTGAAACGAATCTTGTGGAAATCACCACCGGCTGTTACGATACGGGAAACAGACTCTAATACTGCATAAGCTGCTCCATGGTATGGGCTCCATGAAGATAAATATGGATCAAATCCGTAACTCATCATGGTTACTGTATCGCATTTTCCATTCATAACCGGAAGTTTTGCAACCATACTCTGTGTCTCGGTCAACTGATATTTTCCACCATATGGCATGTATACACTGCCTGCTCCGATGGAACCGTCAAACATTTCTACGAGACCCTTCTGGGAACATACATTAAGGTCTTTTAATTCATTTAACCATGCAGCTTTCATATCGCCTGCTGCAACTGCTTCTTCTACAGCCTTTGTGCCGATTTTATTTAAATAATTCTCTTCTTTTACCGGAAGCTCTACCTTTACATCAGTCTCCTGATGTGCTCCGTTGGTATCTAAGAATGCTCTGGAAAGATTTACAATTTCTTTTCCTCTCCAGGATAATACTAATCTTGGCTCTTCGGTTACAACGGCAACTTTCACAGCCTCTAAGTTTTCTTCTTTTGCATAATCTAAGAACTGCTGTGCATCTTCCGGTGCAACAACAACTGCCATACGCTCCTGAGACTCGGAAATAGCAAGTTCTGTTCCGTCCAGTCCGGCATATTTCTTAGGTACTTTATCCAAATCAACCTGTAATCCGTCTGCAAGCTCTCCGATTGCTACGGACACTCCACCGGCACCAAAGTCATTACATTTCTTAATAATGTGGGCAACTTCTTCTCTGCGGAAAAGTCTCTGAATCTTACGCTCGGTAGGTGGGTTACCTTTCTGAACCTCTGCTCCACAGGTATCAATGGATTCTGTATTGTGTGCTTTGGAGGAACCGGTTGCTCCACCACAGCCATCACGTCCGGTACGTCCGCCTAAGAGGATAATAATATCTCCCGGATCAGAAGTCAGTCTCTGAACGGCACGACGAGGTGCTGCTCCCATAACGGCTCCGATTTCCATTCTCTTAGCCACATAATCCGGATGATATACTTCTTTGACATATCCGGTAGCAAGTCCAATCTGGTTACCATAGGAACTGTATCCCTGTGCTGCGCCGCGAACCAGTTTCTTCTGAGGAAGCTTTCCTTCCATGGTATCTTTTACAGATACGGTAGGGTCAGCAGCTCCGGTTACACGCATTGCCTGATATACATAGGTACGTCCTGACAACGGGTCACGGATTGCTCCACCAAGACAGGTTGCAGCTCCACCAAACGGCTCGATTTCGGTTGGGTGGTTGTGGGTCTCATTTTTAAAGTTTACAAGCCATTCTTCTGTCTTGCCATCTACTTCAACAGGCACTACGATAGAGCAGGCATTAATCTCATCGGACTCTTCCTGATCCTGTAATTTTCCTTCTTTTTTCAGACGCTTCATTGCCATTAATGCAATGTCCATTAAGCAGACAAACTTGTCGTCTCTGCCTTCATACATTTTCTTATGTGTATCAAGGTAATCCTCATATGTCTTTTCCATTGGCTCTTTATAGAAACCATCTTCAAATGCAACATTTTTCAGCTCAGTAGAAAATGTGGTATGACGGCAATGGTCTGACCAGTAGGTATCCAGCACACGAATCTCGGTCATGGATGGGTCTCTATCTTCTTCTCCATGGAAATAGTTCTGAATATGTAAGAAATCCTTGAATGTCATAGCCAGTCCAAGGGAATCATAGAGTGCTTTTAATTCCTGCTCCGGCATATCCTTAAATCCGGTCATAATCTTAACATCTGCAGGCTCCGGGAACTCTGTTACCAAAGTCTCAGGCTTCTCCATGCCGGTCTCTCTGGAATCTACCGGGTTGATGCAGTGATGCTTGATTGCCTCTAACTGCTCAGCGTTAATATCTCCGTAAATAACATACGTTGTTGCGGTACGGATAACCGGCTCTTCATCCTCTTTTAAAAGCTTCACACACTGCTCTGCAGAATCTGCTCTCTGGTCGAACTGTCCCGGAAGGAATTCAACAGAAAATACTTTTCCATCCCCCATTTCAAAATTCTCTTCATAGACATCATCTACCGGCGGCTCTGAAAATACAGTCTGAACTGCTCTTTTATATACATCATCGGAAATGTTTTCAATATCATAACGAATCAGGACACGTACCTTATCTACTGCGCTGATTCCAAGATAACTCTTAATCTCTGCATGTAACTCTTTGGCGCGTACTGCGTAAGCGTCTTTTTTCTCTACATACACTCTTCTTACCTTACTCATCTTCTACCTCCTGAATGTTTACTTTCTTATGCTCATTATAGCACGGCATTATGAATAAGAACAATTAATATATTTAATTTTATTTATAAGAGTTACTAATGTTGACACAGTTATAAGCGTCACTTATAATAAAGAAAAATATGTAAGATATGCATTCTGATATGACAAAGGAGCCATTATGGATATTAATTACGAATTATATAAAGTATTCTACCACGTTGCTACTTCCTTAAGCTTCTCGGAAGCCAGCAAGCAGCTTTACATTTCCCAGTCTGCAGTAAGCCAGTCCATCAAGACCTTAGAAAAGAAATTGGAGCAGCCGCTTTTTATCCGGAGCACCAAGAAAGTCCAGCTTACTCCGGCAGGACAGGTTCTGTTAAAACACATTGAGCCTGCCATGAATCTCATCGCCCGCGGGGAAAACCAGCTCTTAGAATCCAATACCCTTGGATTGGGTCAGCTTCATATTGCTGCCAGCGACACTATCTGCCGTTATTTTTTAGTACCTTATTTAAAAGAATTTCATAAAAAATTTCCCAGCGTTCCCATCAAGGTTACCAATGCAACCTCTCTTGGCTGCGTTGACCTCTTAGAGCAGGGAAAAGTCGATATTGCCGTTACCAACTGCCCGAATGTACGATTAAATCAATCCTACATCCGCAAAATGGTACTGGACTTTACAGACGTATTTATTGCGAATCCATCCTACTTTAATTTAAAACAACAGGAATTAAGTTTCCGGGATTTAACAAAATATCCTCTGCTGATGCTCGATAACAAGAGTACCACCAGCGAATTCATGCACAATCTCTTCCTTTCCCATCAGTTGGAGCTGATTCCGGAAATTGAACTGAGCAGTAATGACCTTCTGATTGACCTTGCCCGTATCGGTCTTGGTATCGCCTGCATTCCGGACTATTGCTTGAAACATGAATCTAAGGATTTGTTTATCTTAAAAACTTTAGAACCTCTTCCACGAAGACAGCTTGCTGTCTCCGTAAATCCGAATCTGCCGATTCTTACTTCCACAGAAGAATTCTTAAATCTACTGCCGACATTATAAATGCTTTTCCTCCCAGAAGGCAACCAGCTTTTCTTCCAAATTAGATAGCTGGCACACGCTCCGCTGTTCCCACTCTCTTGGGAACAGCCGCTGATAATCATTCTGCAGAAAGCGTTCATCCAAAAGTTCAATAATTCCCACATCTTCTGCAGTCCGGATAACACGTCCCGCTGCCTGAAGTACCTTATTCATTCCCGGATACCGATAGGCATAGTCGAATCCCATGCCCTCTTTTTTGTCATAATACTCTTTTAAAATTTCCCGCTCATTGCTAATCTGCGGCAGACCGGTTCCTACGATAATTGCACCAATCAACTGCTCCCTCTTTAAGTCAATTCCTTCTCCAAAGATGCCGCCCATGACACAAAATGCCACCAGTGACTCCTCTTTTTCTCCCTGAAATGCTTCTAAAAAAGCTTCTCTTTCTTCTTCCCGCATGCCGGATTCCTGACAGATGCAGGTAACTGTTTCATCCGTCCGCAGCTTAAATGCCTCATGCACTTTTTTCAGGAAAAGATAGGATGGGAAAAACACCATATAATTGCCCTTTTTCTTCTTTATTGTACGATAAATATAATCTGCAATCCTTCCGTATTCTTCCGGTGTTCTTCTGGTATATTTACTGCTGACATCATTTCCGATTAACAAAAGTCTCTTATCCTGAGAAAATGTTGTCCTGGCATAAACTGCATAATTATCCGTTTTATTCGTCAAAAGCTCCTTATAATACTGAACCGGCAGCAGCGTTGCCGAGAAGAAAATCGTAGCATTTCCCTTATCCAGACACTCCTGCAGATTAAAGGATGGATCCACGCAAAAAAGCTTTATGACAAATCTGCCCTCTTCATCATGCTGCCCGTAAATTACATAATGCTCGTCCACACGCTCATAGATATTCAAGAAATTGCGCAATTCAAAATAAAAATCAAGAACCACATCCCGCCCCGGGAACTCCGGATTCTTCTGCATATATTCTTCGATTTTTGCTGCAAGACGCATACAGGAGAAAATGAGATTCGGAATGCTTTCGTAAATCTGATAAGTTTCGCATTCTCTCTTATATTCCAACATCAGCTTATTGCATTTACCCAGTTCTTTCTCAATGGCAGAGCTTCTTGGCTTCATAATTTTCCGCACCGCAAGAATATCCTCTTTGACAAGGGCGGCACTATACATCTCCCGTCCACGTTCCACAAGATTGTGTGCCTCATCCACCAGAAAGATATAATCACCCTTGATGCCATCTGCGAAAAAACGTTTCAGATACACATTCGGGTCAAAGACATAATTATAATCGCAGATAATATTATCCGCCCAGGTTGCCGTGTCCAGACACATTTCAAACGGGCAGACCTGATATTCTTTTGCATGTGCCAGCAAAACTTCTCTTGTCATATTATTTTCTTTCTGTAATAAATCGTAAACCGCATCATTTACCCGGTCAAAATGCCCCTTTGCATAAGGGCAGCTTACGGGATTACAGTCCACTTCCTCACAAGGGCATAATTTTTCTTTCGCTGTAATCTGCACACTCTTTGCCCGATAACCCTTTTCACATAAAATGCCAATGGTCTCTTTTGCCACATTTGCGGTAACAGTCTTGGCAGTTAAGTAAAAAATCTTATCACCTAATCCTTCTCCCACCGCTTTGATTGCCGGATATAATGTAGAAATGGTCTTGCCAACTCCGGTGGGTGCCTGAATAAACAGATTCTTTTTTCTGGCTATCGTACGGTAAACCCCGGCAGCCAACTCTTTCTGTCCCTCCCGGTACGGAAACGGAAATGCCAGTTCTTTAATGGATGCCTGCCGTTTCTTCCGCCACTCATACTGAAAATCCGCCCATTTCTTATATTTTAAAATCAAATCTGAAAACCATTCCTGCAGCTGCTGCATGCTATATTCATAAGAAAAATATTTTAAATCTCCGGTATCGAGATTTCCATATGTCATCTGAACATTGATTTTCTGTAAATCATTCTGGATTCCATATATGTACGCATAGCACTTTGCCTGTGCCAGATGTACCTTTACGGGTTCTTCCAATAAGTCAAGGCTTAAATATACGCCTTTTATCTCATCAATGGTAACTGTTTCTTCTATTATAATGCCGTCTGCCCGTCCCCAGATTCCAAGCTCATAATTTTCTTCCTCAATGATAATATTTAAAGGAACCTCGGCATGGTAAGTGCTTCCCATCTTCTTTTGAATCTTCCGATGGAGTCTGCTGCCCGCCTGCATGGCTTCCATCGTATCAAGACTGGCTCTACGGTTATCAATGTCTCCGGAACGCAAGATAAACTCCACCAGATTTCGTACCGATATTCTTATCTGCTCACGTTCCATTCCGCTGTCACCTCATTTCATCCCATCTTATACTTATTTCTATTTATGCTATTCACTATTTTTTCTATTTATCAATTTTTGAAAAATCTCATTTTTCTAGCAGACTTCAAAGGAATTGAAACGTATTCTCATTTCATAATAACAAAAAAATACCAGATAGAAAAGACAATATCCAAATTGTCCGCTACCCGGTATTTCTTCTTACCTTATGAACCTGTATTTTCTGGTTGCCAGAAAACCTGTGCCATCATTTAAGCAGTTGCATACTTGCTTAATACATTCTCAAAGTTCATATCATGTCCGCCATACTTAACAGTAAGCTCTCGATTCAGATCAAGACTTAATACTCCAAGAAAAGACTTTGCGTCAATTATTACTCTATTGTATGAAATATCAATGTCAAAATCACATTTTCCTGCCTCACGTACAAAGTCTCTAACCTCTTCTGTGCCAGCTAATTTGATTTTCTTTTCATTCATTTTTTTCACCATCCTCAAAAAAATAAACTGATTTACTTTTGATTCTTGAGCATTATGACACCATTTCTTTTTTTTGTCAATTTTCGCTTACCATCTTAGTATATGAATTTTATGAGCATTTTACACAATAAATTTTTCTGTTTTTCTCCATTTTGGTCTTACCAAAATTAGTTTGCCTGTCACATTTTGTCGTTTTTTATGGTACTTTAGTCACATTTACAAGTTTTTTTTTACTCAGTCAATATTTTTTATCGTTTTTCACAAATTTTTGTGTCAAAAAATAAGGTAATAAGCCTCGCATTCCTTCAAAAGTCTTCAAAAAAGCTCCAAATTCCATCATTATTCCTAAACTTCTTTCTACACATAACATTTACATAATACTTACTATTGCACTTTTTTCCGTACATTCAGCGGTTTTCCATATAAGTGGACATTTTGTGTATTATAACGTGATTGTATCACTCATTAATTTCGCCGATTGTCAATCATGCAAGTATGTTGACTCGCTTGCACTCATTACATTACGTCTTTCGAAGATATCCAGATCCGCTTTTTCTTGAAATATACTATCTCTATAATAATAAGAAGAACGGACACTCCGATTACTGCCAGATAACCATATTTCCATTGAAATTCCGGCATTCCCGGAAAATTCATTCCATACCAGCCTGTAATTAGTGTCAATGGCAAAAAGAGAGTTGTTACAATGGTCAGAATACTCATAATCCGGTTCTGGTGAATATCAATCTGCGTCTGATACATTTCACGGATTTGCTGTAAATACTCGCGGATTGTCTCTACGTAATTATGCAGCCGTTCCACACGATTCATATAGCGTTCCCAGCCCTGTTCCTCTTCTACTAAAGACTCCCGGTTCATATACATCTGCATGAAATCTCCCATATTCATCAACTGTTCATAATATGCCCGGCTCTCTGAAAGTTGCTTCCGATAACGCATAATTACTTCATTAAAATGCTCCGGTATCCTCTTAATTACAACATCCTCTACCTTCTCCAAATTTTCCTCTATCTTTTGCAGATAAAGAATATCATTGTCAATTAATGCATTGCAAATAAAGAGCAACACCATATGAAGTGTGCAGCCATCAAACATATCATTTTTAACCTTTGCCAATATTTCCTGTAATTCCTCATCTTCTTCTATTAAAAATAGTTTATTTTCAAAGAGATAAAAGCCAAAGGAAAACTCTTTTTCCTTTTTACTTCCCTGTTTTGGTACATGTATAATCCCCTGTACACATTCATGAAATGCCTCTACTTTGCTATAGCGGATAAAACGCATGCTGCTAATCAGATTCTTTCGATGCGGATAATTTCCTTCTAATTGCTGAAATTCTTCCATATTTAATAGTATTATCTGCGGTTCTGATTCCTTTTCTATATTTTTCCCATTATCCCTTGCTAAAGAAAGTTCTCCTGATGCCGCATGCAACCAATACCTGTTCATTTCTCTTACAGCTCCCTTCCTCATAATCCTGTTTTCATTCATCACATATTTTCTTCTTTGTCAGTAGACTGCCCTTTATAAAACTTCTCTTTCATTACTTTCTCTTAGATTTTAACACTCTTTGTCTATTTTATACCACTTTTCTTTTTTATACAAAATTTACTGCTAATAGCTGTTTGTGAATTCATGTTAAGTCTGCCGGTAGCTTCTTACGAATACTTGACACAACTACGAGAAACATGCTTTGCGAGTTTCTCGCTACTCGCA
>ENA-OOSB01001117-OOSB01001117.1-human-gut-metagenome-genome-assembly--contig:-NODE-1117-length-9448-cov-1.499095_pt1 | contig 9448 bp, 9 predicted proteins | sample MGYA00241173_ERZ501204 | MGnify/ENA primary metagenome ERZ501204 (study PRJEB25962, sample SAMEA1965384) | human gut metagenome | biome: human gut; feature: human-associated habitat; material: faeces...
AGCCGGCCGAACCGCTTCCTCCGCTTTCCCGTGAAGATCTGGAGTTTGAGCAGTTACAGACGGTATACATTTTCCGTCTCCGGGAAGTGTTAAACTGCATTACCGAGCGCAGAAAACTTGAAAAATACCCAGTATTTCTGGAAGATATCCTTTCCCACTACGGGTCTTTAAAACACCGTGTGAATTTTAACCAGAATCTGCGCAGCAGTGATGATTTCATGTATAAGCATGCGATCAGCACCGCAATACTCGTAACCATGATGGGCGCCCATCTGAGACTACCGAAGGAAAAACTCCGTATACTGACCACGGCTGCCCTTCTTTATGACAATGGATACCGGAATGTTCCGCGGAATATTCTGGAAAAAGGAATGAACGACCTGTCCTCATCCGATCAGGATGTCATCCAGCTTTCTCTGGAAAAAGGACTCGTTCCGCTTTCCATGTACCGGAATGATTTTGACTTTTTTCCACGCGCACTGGCTCTGATGCAGACCTATGTATATGAAGACCACCTGGAAAAACTCGCAACCGCTCCGGATCAGGAATTACAGGAAATGGCATCCATTCTGCGCATCGCCGACTGGTTTGACCGGATGACTGCCATGAACAGCGGACATGAACCGATGTCGGAAATTGCCGCCATGCAGTATTTCAAAAAATACCCAAAGAAGTTTCTTCCGGTGCTTGTCACAGCACTTGCAGAGTGTATTCATATTATTCCAAAGGCCGCCAGTGTTGATCTTTCCACAGGTGATAAAGGCATTGTTCTTATAGAAAACACCCGTGATTTTATGCGTCCGGTTGTCCTGCGCCTTTCTGACAATCAGATCTACGACCTGAGCGACAAAAACGTTTATCAGGAAATGCAGGTGACCGACATCATGAAAACCATGGATAACCGTGTTGCCATGGATGAAGAAACCCTAAAGCAATTTGTACCGGATGAAAAACTCCGACAATTAACGCAGGAATTCCGCAGAAAACTTGCTGCCGGGAAAAAATAGCATAACCGTAATCACCTTCCCCATGATTTATTCATGGGGTTTTTTTTATTTTTCACTTGACGCGTTTCCTCTATTCTGTTATATTTACTTCATCAGACGTAGTACATCTATCGTAGCAACGACAGACGAAATACGACAGATACAGTAAGGAGGTATGCATATGGCAATCAGCAGTGATGTTATCCGTGGTTACAATGACACCATGATTCTTTATCTTCTGCTGGATCAGCCATCCTATGGTTATGAAATCTCCAGACAGATCAAAACGCTCTCCCATGAAAAATATATTATCAAGGAGACCACGCTTTATTCTGCGTTTACACGTATGGAGAAAAATGGCTATATCACATCTTTTCAGGATCAGAACACTGCAACCGGCAAACGCCGTACCTACTACCGGATCACCGGCAAAGGGCGTGCTTACTATCAGGAAAAATGTGAGGAATGGCTGCTTACGCAGGAAGTTGTAGAACAGTTTATCAGGAAAGGGGAAACGGAAAATGGAAGCTATTAGAAATTATCTGGAAACTATGTTTTTAAATCTTCCAAACACGCCAGAAGTATACAAAGCCAAAAACGAGCTCTGGCAGATGATGGAAGACAAATACACCGAGTTAAAAAATGAGGGAAAATCGGAAAATGAAGCGGTTGGCACCGTCATCGCGGAATTTGGAAATCTCGACGAACTCGCAGAAGATCTGGGGATCAAACAGTTTGTTCACCAGCCGCGGCAGGAGCAGACTCCCAATGCTGTATCGCTCTCTATGGAAGATGTCAGACAGTTTCTGCGGGAACATTCCCGTCATTCCTACTTTGTGGCACTGAGCATATTTTTATTTATCCTTTCTGCCTGCTGCCCGATCTTTTTCGGGGCTGCTGCAGATACTTCGCTGCGCAGCAGTGATGTACTTGATGCATCCGGTGTTATTCTGATGTTTGTTTTCATAGCCATCGGTGTGGGCATGCTTGTCTATTCGAATGTATGCATGGGGCACTGGAAACACTTAGAGGAAGGAAATTTTGTTACTGATTTTGCCACCACAGACTACATCCATCACGAAATGGAACATTATAAAAGCACACATGCGCTCCTGCTGACCATAGGTATCATGCTGTGCATCTTAAGTGTTGTCCCACCGATCCTTTTAGATGCGGCATCCAGTTTTGCGGCAGATACACTTGAGGACTGTTCCGCCGGGTTTGTATTAATCTTTGTTGCCATCGGCGTTTTCCTGCTTGTAATCAGTTCCATGCGCATGGGCGGATATCGCACTCTGCTGCATCTGAACAACCAGAACACCATTGGCGGAAACTACGTTCCGGAGCAGCAGGACCGCCAGCAGTACCATAATTCCACACTGGCTGCAATCATGTCCGTCTACTGGCCAACCATCACCTGCCTTTACCTGATCTGGAGTTTTCTTTCGTTCGACTGGTGGATTACCTGGATTGTCTGGCCGATTGCTGCGATTGTAGAATCCCTGATCAAAAATATCAGTAAAAACTAATGGGAGGAGAACTGTCATGAAACGAAATGTTTATTTAATCCTTATTACCGTCATTACGATTCTCTGTATCATTGCAGGAACCGGCTACCATCTGGTGCGTTTTGGTCTCTCCGTGGCAGAAGGACTGCCGTCCTTCAGCGAATTTATAGAGGCCATCTCTGACTGGGATGATGATGGTGACGATAGTGATGACAATGATGATAGCGATAATGGTATATCCACATCCGTAGATGCCAGCCAAAAAAATCTGGATGCCTTCTCATCCATCAATGCCGACTTAAATGTTGTCGATTTAACCATCCAGCGGGGGAACACTTTTTCCATCACCTGCAAAGCCAGCAAAAAGCTTACCCCGGAATATAAAGTAGAAAACAACTGCCTGACAATCACACAGTATGCCAAAGCCCACAACGCTCTCGGCAGAAACAAAAAATGCTCCGTAACCATCACGGTCGCCGATACTTTAACCGATTTAAAACTCCATACAAACGTGGGCGATGTTGACCTGTCCGGTCTGAACGTTCTGGCACTTGACCTGCGTGCCGATGTCGGAGATATTGATCTGGAGAACTGCACTCTGGAGACTTCCACACTGGATGCAAATGTGGGCGATATTGATCTGGAAAATTGTACCTTTACTTCCATGGAAATTACCAGTAATGTGGGAGATGTCGATCTCGATTGCAAGGAAGACCTGTCTGATTACCATATAGAATTAGGAACCGGTGTCGGAGATGTAAATGTTAATGATACCTACTGTCACCGCAGTTACTCCAACCAAGGCGATTCCTCACACTCGCTGACCATTTCCAACGATACCGGGGATATCAGCTTAACCTACTGATTCCAAAAAAGAGCGGAACACCTGACGGTGTCCGCTCTTTCTTTTTCATTATCTTTTATTTTAATGTAAGAAACAGATTTGCTTTCTTGAGTGCCGGACGAAGTGCCATGTAGATAATTACTGCAACAACGGCAGAAATAATGGCATTGACAGAAGTCGTTGTAATATTCCATACCAGTGCCACTTCTGCAGCCGGTTTTCCCATCAGCACACGCTTGTAAAAATATCCGAACAGTGGATCAAATACCACATTAAATCCAAGTCCGCAGACCGTGGCAATAATTGTCCACTTTAATACATGCTTATTGTCATTTGATGTAGAGATATGACCAATCTTGTGTGCAATCAGTCCTGTGATCAGACCGATACAAAATTTCAAAATAAATGTCTTTGGCGCATACACAACATAAACTGGATTAAACAGATCTCCGATTGTCATACCGATCGCTCCGCCGATTCCACCGTATACACCGCCAACAAGCAGTGCACCCAGCACACAGACAGCATTGCCAAGATGAAACGAAGTTGCATCTCCACCCGGCAGGGTAATCTGAATTTGAAGAAATGTAAAAATCACATAGGATAATGCTGCCATCAGCGCAGTCAATGTCAATTTGTAAATATTTTCGTGTTTCATAACCAATTCCTCTTTTCTGTAAAATCTAACGATATTTTACAGCAGAATGGTTATATGTAAATATCCAGTTTTATATATTTTTATAGGGCCAGGCAATCCCGTCTGACCCCATCGCTCTTAATTTCCACACTCAATGGAAATTTCATTAAATGTTCCAAGAATATCATCGACTTCCATTGCCTGTTTTTCCGCTCCGGATTTATCAATGATTGCATGCCCCTGATGCATCATGAGAAGACGATCACCGTATTCCACAGCGTAGCGGAGGTTGTGAGTAACCATAATCGTGGTAACCTTCTTCTCTTTTACAATTTTTCCTGTAAGCTGCATAACGATCTCTGCCGTCTTCGGATCAAGAGCAGCCGTATGTTCGTCCAGAATCAAAAATTCGATCGGCTTCATAGTCGCCATAAGAAGTGCCAGCGTCTGCCGCTGTCCACCAGAAAGTGCCCCGACCTTTGTATGCATCTTGTCTTCCAGTCCCAGCCCAACACTTGCAAGAAGTTCACGATACGCATCCATTCTCGCATGGTTGGTTCCTCTTCCGAGACCATAAGCCTTTCCCTTATTGTCCGCAATTGCAAGATTCTCCAGAATTGTCATGGACGGACAGGTTCCCTTGGACGGGTCCTGAAATACACGACCGATTCTGCGGTGACGGATATAATCTTTCTGACGGGAAATATCCACTCCATTCACCAGGATCTTTCCGGCATCCACCGGTATGCTGCCGCAAATGATGTTCAGCATGGATGTCTTTCCGGAACCATTGCTTCCGACAACGGAAACAAACTGGCCATCCTCAATTTTCAGGTTAAAATCTTCAAACAGGCAGATCTCGTTGATCGTACCCGGATTATACATTTTGTGAATATGCTGTAATTCCAACATCTATGCCACCTTCTTTCTCTTTTTGCGATCCATGCCGAGAACTAAAATCACAAGAAACAGTACCGCTGTAATCATCTTCAGATCGGAGGATGGCATTCCCAGTTTGATGGCAATTGCCACACATGCTTTATAAATGATCGAACCAATAATTACGCTTGTTGTCACACGAATGAAAGAAACTTTTTTCAACAGGCTGATACCGATGATCACGCTTGCCAGACCGATGACCATCGTTCCGGTTCCCATAGAGATGTCAAAATATCTCTGCTGCTGTGCAAAAATACATCCGCTCAATGTTACCAGTCCGTTGGCAATCGCAAGGCCGATGATTTTAATAACGCCTTTGTCCACGCCCATCGAAGTGACGATCGTCTCATTATCTCCGACTGCCCGCAGCAAATATCCGGATTTGGTGCTCATATACCAGTCCAGTAAAAACTTCATAATCAGCGTGATCACCAGAATGATAATCGTATTTGCAAATGGTGCAAGCGATCCTGTAAAGATCTTTTTTACCAGCGCATTGTCAAACAGTGTTGTCATGTTATAAATCGGCACATTGGCCCTGCCCGCAATACGGAGATTTACCGTATAAAGAGCTGTCATCATAATAATTCCGGACAACAGATCCCGTACCTTTAATTTTACATGAATCAGTCCGGTCAGTGTTCCTGCCGCCACTCCTGCCAGAAATGAAATCAGAAGCGTCAGTATCGGATTTACTCCCTTCGTGATCAGTACCGCGGAAATTGCAGCTCCAAGCGGAAAACTTCCGTCAACCGTCAGATCCGGAAAATCCAGAATCGTATACGTGATATAAATGCCGAGTGCCATGATCGCATAGATCATACCCTGTTCCAGTACGCTTAATACCAATGTCATGTGATACCCCTTATCTTTCCCAAATATGATTATTTTACGGTAATCTCATCAAAAGTCTGAGCTGCATCCTTGACATAAGATGCATCCAGCTTCATTCCGATCTCATCGGCTGCTGCTGTGTTTACATATAATTCTGCTTTGGAAGCTGTAATATACGGAGTCTCCGAAGCTTTCTCCTCACCCTTTAAAATCTTTGCTGCCATCTTTCCGGTCTCGATTCCAAGCTGATAGTAATCAATTCCCATGGAAGCAACACATCCGGATTTTACCTGCTCAATCTCACTTCCGAATACCGGAATCTTTGCATTATTTGCCTTGTCAAGAACAGTCTGCAGAGCATTTACCACGGTGTTATCTGTCAGGTTGCACAGGCAGTCTACTTTGCTTACCAGATCTGTTGCCGCCATGTCTATATCTGCAGAAGTGTTGATTCCGGTATCCACGATCTCGAAATCATATTTTCCGGCAAGTTCCTGGTATTCTTTTACGGTACTGCAGGAATTTGTCTCGCTCGTTGTATAAAGAATACCAATCTTCTTTGCATCCGGCAGCATGGCACGGATCATTTTTAACTGTTCTTCCACCGGAAGCACATCGGAAGAACCGGTAACATTTCCCACGCAGGAACCGTCTTCATTGGCAAGTTTTGCAGCAACCGGATCCGATACGGCTGTGTAAACTACCGGAATATCTGCATTCATGGCAGAGTTGTAAGCACTCTGTGCACACGGTGTTGCAATTGCACAGATCAGATCCTCTTTTGCGGATACGAAACTGTCTGCGATCGTGCTTGCTGTACCGGTATCGGTCTGTGCGTTCTGATAATCAACCGTCAGATTTTTCCCTTCCTCAATACCTTCTTCTTTTAAACCCTCTAAAAAGCCTTCTCGGCAGTTGTCCAATGATCCATGCTCTGCAAACTGGGAAATTCCAATCTTATAACCGTCCTCTGCTGAGGACGCATTTTTCTGGGTGTTTGTGTCTCCCGCACTGCTGTTTCCGCATCCTGCCATAAGTCCCATGGTGCATACTGCTGTCAAAATCATTGCTAATACTTTCTTTTTCATAATAATCTCTCCTTTTCCTTTTTCCCGATGAATAAAAAAACCGTCTCAGGATAAAATCCTGAGACGGTAATAAAGCCTTATTATCGCGGTACCACTCAAATTGACGAATCGTCCACTTTCTCATGTACAAACATACACTCCTGATTGATAACGGGTTCGGTTCCCGGCGACACCTACTAAATGCAATCTGCTTCTTTTTCAGGCCGCCCTCAAAAGTCCATTCAATTAACTGCCTGCTGTCTCCATCCCACCACCGGAGGCTCTCTGAATGCATTTCGCTAACCTACTACTCTTTTTCAACGGTTTTTCTATGAATCATACTTTACTACTTTCCAGTGTTCCTGTCAAGAAGTTTCTTTCGAGATTTTTAAAATCTGCTTCTCTTATGAGAAATAAACCAGTTCGTCTTCCGGTTTCTCCGCAGGTTCAATGGATACCGGATATAACACCGGCCCTTTTCCCCGGTATTCTTTCGCGAACTCCACTTTCACCTTTGCAGTGATCGTGATCCAGGATTTATGCGCGATCTCATCCGCCTTCGAATATTTGCATTTAAACCCTACAAACTGGATATCTGCCGCGCAACAGGTCATCGCGAAACGTCCCGGTACGAACATGCCTTTTTTGCGCATCTTGTCCGGATTGTATACAAGCGCAAGGAATTTCACAGTCTTGCCATCGTAACGCTTTGGATTGTCCATCGCGTCCAGATACCACAGACCATAATCCGCATCACTCAGATCGATAAAATCCTGTGTGATGTCGTATGGAAGTTCCTCATTATCGCCCTCATCGATCGTGCCGTCCGCACGTTCATATACGATCTGCGCTTTCCGGTTCAACGCTTTTACGGAACGCCGGAACTTGCCCTTTGGTGTATTATCATCACAGCGGTTAAAGATCACGACATCCGCTTTAAACAGCTGCTCCATGATCATGGAACGCATATTCGCAAGATACATCTCATAGGTCGTTGCATCCACGGTAGCGAGTGACTGAACGATCATCCAGCCATCCGGCAGCTTGGTCTCCAGGATCTTTGCCATTTCCCAGGTTCCGTTGTATTCAATAAACACCTGTTCCGGCAGATACTGAAGATTCACATTATGAAGCAGTTCTTCCGTGAAATCTTCCTCTTTCTCGATCATAAGAAGCTTCGCGTTGATGGTCTTTAACTTTGCCTCATCATACTCCACATCTCCATCTTCGCAGGCAATGATAAGCGTCTTTGCCCCGTTGCCAAAGTCCTGATCATACAGTGTTTCATTTACCAGCGTTGTCTTTCCGCTGTCCATAAATCCGGTAAATAAATATACTGGTATTTCTTCCAAGGCAGGCGCCTCCCTTCTTTTCATTTCCTTATACTAATTCAAACAGTTCTTCTAATTTGTCCTCTTTTAAGTCAGTTCCGATCACGCAGAGACGTCCGGTGTAATCCGGTTCACCCTCACGCAGTTCGTACTCGCCGGAAACCATGTCAAAGTAGATCCAGGAACCGTCTGTGGATTCTACCATACCCTTCGCACGCAAGATAACGCCGTACTCTTCGGTGTCCACAAATTTCTTCAGAGCATTTTCAATGACAGATTTCTCGTATTTATGCGGAGTTTCCTTGCCCCAGCTTGTAAATACATCATCCGCATGATGATGGTGATGCTCATGATCGTGATCCTCGTGGTCGTGATCATCATGGTCGTGATGATGCTCATGATCATGCTCTCTCTGCTCCTTCAGCTCTGCCATCAGCTCTGCTTCCAGATCGGCTGCACCCTCGATGGTTGCAAGAATGTCCTTGCCATCCAGTTCATCCCAGGGAGTGGTAATGATGGTCGCCTTGGTATTATGCTCACGAATGAGCTCCACGGCCTTTTTCAGCTTGTCCTCAGAAATATTACCGGTTCTGCTTAAGATAATGGTTCCGGCATGCTCAATCTGATTGATAAAGAACTCTCCAAAATTCTTAATATACATCTTGCACTTGGAAGCATCTACAACTGCTACCGCACTGTTTAATACGACCTCATGCTCGTCAATGACATCCTGTACTGCTTTCATAACATCGGAAAGCTTGCCAACACCTGAAGGCTCAATAAGAATTCTTTCCGGCTGATAGGTCTTCATGACCTCCTTTAAGGAAGTACCGAAATCTCCAACAAGGGAGCAGCAGATACATCCGGAATTCATTTCTTTGATTTCAATTCCGGCATCCTTAAGAAAGCCCCCGTCAATACCGATCTCGCCGAATTCGTTCTCGATCAGCACGACCTTGCTGTCCTTTAATGCTTCATTTAAAAGCTTTTTGATTAATGTTGTTTTACCGGCTCCTAAAAAGCCCGATACGATATCTATTTTTGTCATGTTTCCAACCTCTTTTCTTTAAAATAGACGGTAACCGTTCAGAACGGATACAACCAGACTCCATTCATAACATCAGAATATTATAGTCTCTTCCCTTGTTAAAGTCAAATTTCCGTCACATCCTCTACGGCTTTTTCTGCTGTTTTTATAGCTTCTTTCCGGTCTTTGCTTCAACAAACCGGCAGATTGCTCCTGCTGCGTCCTCCGGAATCCATTTATGCTGGTTACGGATCATGGTTTCCCTTGCCTGTTCG
>ENA-OOSB01001120-OOSB01001120.1-human-gut-metagenome-genome-assembly--contig:-NODE-1120-length-9443-cov-2.170750_pt1 | contig 9443 bp, 7 predicted proteins | sample MGYA00241173_ERZ501204 | MGnify/ENA primary metagenome ERZ501204 (study PRJEB25962, sample SAMEA1965384) | human gut metagenome | biome: human gut; feature: human-associated habitat; material: faeces...
CTCTTTCTGATTACCGGCAGTTACAGGCATTCCCGTTCCGAGAATATAGCGGATAAATTCCTCATGGATTTCCTCCGGCTTCTTCGTATAGTAGAGGACATTATGGATATCGGCTGTCCGGTCGATAAATGCAGGGAACAGGAAACCGATATCGGGAACATCCACGATCCAGTCGCGGATACGGTTGTGGAAGGTGTTCTCCGAATCAAAATAACTAAGTCCTGCCTTTGACAGATTAACATGGCAGATACAGCACATGATGTATTCGTAGATCTCATCCGAGGAATCATCCATTGTCAGTCCGTCTGTGGTCTTTCCGGGTACGTCATATGTATCATGGATCAGCAGGATCAGATAGTTTCCGGTATAGTCATAATTCTCGATTACCTTATCATAGAACTGGTCGATCAGTTCATCATCTTCTAATTTGCTGTTACGCAGCTTTAACAGAAATTCCTGCGTACCGCCGTCAAATTCCGAATCTGTGGGAAACGGCATCGTGATCAGATTCTTTCCGATCGAGCCGGACAGATTTTTCTTAAAGATCTCAAAATATTTAAATGCTTCCTCCTCCGGCAGAGAGAGAAACGCTTCCTTCATTGTCGCAATTTTACGTCTGTCACCAACCACATAGAAGAGGTTGTCGAACAGATCTTATCGATCGAACAGGTAGCCTGCGCAAACTGATGCCGGATTTCCAGAACCTCTTTCTTTGTCATATGTATCAAACTCCTTTATAAAAAACTTTAATAGTGCATTATGTGTTTCATGCATTCTATGCATTTGAAAAATCTTAAATAAGCCTAATAAGTGTATCACCTAAAAAAAACAAAGACAAGAATTGACATCTATAACTTTTAATATTTTACATGGTTAACAATGATATTTAGATTTGTAAAAACAAATGTGTAATAATTATATTGCCATACCAATATACAGATAGAAGTGTGGAATGATATATTTCATGTAGCAAACCTATCCGAGTGCCGGTACTTAAGTTGCGTCTTTTGCAACTTTATGTACCGCTGCATCGAGGATAGAACGAGAGTGATTTGCGAAATGAAGATATATCATTCCACACTTCTATTGTCCCCACATCTTAATAAATCTTAAGGATATCCCAAATTGTATCTTAATGGTAGAAAGCCTTACAATGATACCGTCAAAGAAAGATATGGAAAATATCAGCGGTTTGCTGTATCCTAAAAAGGAATGCGTGGTGCGCACACGTACCCGATAAGATACAGACAACAATCATATTTTCGGACGAGGAGAAAAGAAATGTATAATATACTAATTTGCGATGATGAGAAAGATATCGTATCAGCTTTAAAGATTTACCTGAAAACATCCGGCTACAATATTTATGAAGCTTACAACGGAAAAGAAGCGTTAGAGCAGATCAAAGAGCATGACATCCATTTGGTGTTAATGGATATCATGATGCCGGAGATGGATGGGATCACAGCGATGTTAAAGATCCGCGAGGAGACGAATCTGCCGGTTATCCTTCTGACCGCAAAGAGTGAAGATACAGATAAGATCCTTGGACTGGAAGTGGGTGCAGATGATTACATTACCAAGCCGTTTAATCCGGTAGAGGTGATCGCCAGAGTGAAATCGCAGCTTCGAAGATATATGCAGCTTGGAAGCGGACAGATCAAGAAAGATGCGATCGTGATCGGGGGAATTGAGTTGAATGATAATTCCAAGCAGGTTACGGTCGATGGCGAACTGGTCAGTCTGACACCGACAGAATATGATATTTTAAGACTTCTGATGGAACATCCGGGACAGGTATTTTCACCGAGAGATATTTACAAGGAAGTCTGGAAAGAAACACCGCTCGGAGCCGAAGGTTCGGTAGCTGTCCATATCCGTCATTTGCGTGAAAAGATAGAGATTAATCCCGGAGAACCAAGATATATCAAGGTGATCTGGGGCAGAGGTTATAAGATGGAATATCAGTAAACCTCTATACAGTCTGACAGGAATGGAGAATGCGAAACATGAATAAGTTAAAAAATAACAATCCCTTTAAATTACTGATCTATACGTTATTTTTTATCACCTGCAGCGTTGGATTTATATTGGGTTATGTACTGCTTGATATGTATGAAGCCGGAATCTTTCAGGGCAGATCGGAATCGGAGCTGCAGGCAGAGCTGGAAGCGGATTATCAGAGCGAGATGTTGACTAACTGTATGAATCGTGGTGTCGAGTATATTGGAAATACGTTAGATATCAGTTACAGTGATGATGAATGGGGAGACTATGAATACGATCCCGATGCTTTGCAGAAAAAGGATATGAATCATGATAATGTTGTCGATGCAAGTGATTTTCTGATGCTGTTATCGGAAAAGGAAAATGCATTTGATAAATATGATCGTACCTATGAAGAGGACTTGGAGAAAACATATGGATATGCGAAAACAGATCTGTATGTGAGTGTTGGTGATGATTGGGATTCTTCAAAAACGGGTGAATCCAATTCCGTTATGCTGGCACAGACAGATAATTTGCCGGAAAAAGCATTAGTATATGGAGTTTTAGGAGAGAAAGCAGTTGTCAGTACAATGATCGGTATTCCTACCGGAAAGATCCTGAGCTATGATACCTATAAGGAAGCACAGAGTATCGGTGTGGAAAAAGAAGGAAACAATTATGATTATGTTAACCTGCGTATGCCGGATGAAGCAGCTCTTTCCAGGTCAGAGGTGTCTGATGATTATGGAATTTATCTGAGTGATCTGGAGGAAAATACCACAGAGACGGAAGCAGAGACGGAAACCGAAACCAAGAATTCAGGAATATCGGAAGAGTCTGCAACATCAGAAGATTCCACAACAATGGAGGAGGAAATAGAGAGCTCCGGTTCATACAGCACGCCGGAGGGAGTAACTATTTCCTATAACGGTGATCAGATAACGATCACAGCAAACGGAAAGACAAAGCAGTATGAGTATGATGCGGAGAATGATATGTATTATCCGATCATAAAAGATGGATATACCGTAATCGTTGGCAATTATGCAGGAGACGATATTACAATATATGCTTCCGGTAATTTATATATCGACGGCACATCTGATGTTTCTTCCCGTATGAATAAGAGCCTGCAGGCAATCAGTAAAGCAGCCGGGGAAAAGAACAGACTTCTGATCTTCTTTGGACTTGATTTTGTTTTGTGTATCATATTCATGATCACAAGTATGGTATTATCCGGTAAAGACGGTGTTGTAAGAAAAACAGAAAAGGTTCCGGTTGAAATTATATTGGCTGGAATAGTCGTTTTGATAAGTCTGTTGATTGCTTTTGCACAGAATATATGTTATTCCTTATCATATGCTTATTATAGTTACAGCGATACAGACCGGCTTCATTATTTTATTGATAGCAATATTACAGGACATGATATTGAGACTATTGTATGTCTGATCGGTTTGAGTTGTATCTGTACGGTCGGACTTTTACTGATCAATAATCTGATCGCAAGAGTCAAACAGTCGAATCTGCTTAATACATCATGGATTGTCAGACTGGGTCGCAAACTATTTGGAAAATCGGGAAAGATAACCGCATTTTTCCGGTATGTATTCAGCAGGGTTCCATTTATAATAAAAGCGATCCTGTTGTATATCGTAATTACGATCGTTGAAATTATAGTGGCATTGCTTGTTACTAATGCTGTATATATAGATGAAGCAGGATTTATTGTATTAATGCTGCTGAAGATCATCTGTGCAATTGCCTATATGGGATTTGTCTGTATGATGCAGGAGCTTTTCATGGGGGGAGACCAGCTTGCAAAGGGCGAGTATGGTCACAAGGTAAATACAAGATTCATGTTTGGAAAGTTCAAAGAACATGGCGAGAATCTGAATCATATCAATGAAGGCGTCCAGCTTGCGGTAGATGACCGGATGAAAAGTGAACGGATGAAGACGGAGCTTATCACGAATGTATCGCATGATATCAAGACACCGCTTACTTCTATTATTAACTATGTCGATCTGCTTCAGAAGGAAAATATCGAAAAAGAACCTGAGGCTTCTTATATAGAAGTAATAGCAAGGCAGTCGGCAAGATTAAAGAAGCTGATCGTGGATCTGGTGGATGCTTCTAAGGCTTCGACCGGAAATGTAAAGGTAGAGCTTGTAAATATGGATGCAAATATGATCGCAGAACAGGCATCCGGTGAATATATTGACAAATTGATGCAGAAGAACATCACGCTAGTAACGAATCTCGCAAAGGATCGCGCAGGGATCGAAGCAGATGGCAGACACCTCTGGAGAGTATTTGATAATCTGTTAAATAATGCATTCAAATATACGATGCCGGGGACTCGGTTATATGTAAATACTTATATAACCGATGAAGATGGAAATGTGATCCGTGATCTTACAAAGAGCATCAAAGAACCTGCGAAGGTATGTATAGAGTTCAAGAACATATCAGAAGCACCGCTGAATATTTCAAGTGATGAACTGATGGAACGCTTTGTAAGAGGTGACAGTTCCAGAAATACAGAGGGAAGCGGACTCGGCTTATCCATTACAAGAAGCCTGTGTCAGCTTCAACATGCGGATTTTAACATTGTGATCGATGGAGATCTGTTTAAGGCTGTGATTACATTTGCATACTGTAAAGAACCACAGGAAGATCAGGATGTGGATCAGACAGAAGCTGCAGAAGCCATAGATATTGAACAGTAGTCACCGGGATTCGAAAAAAACAGTTATTTGTTCACAAAATATATAAATAATTATTGACAACTAACGAATGTTAGAATATACTAACCAACATAAGAACGTAGTAGTTATATTTATTGATATAAAAATGGAGGAATAAAATGATTGTTCAGGAAATCCGTAATGACAATGTGTTTGGTTATGTAAGATATCAGGGAGAACCAAACCGGAAGGATGCAGTGATCGAGAAGCTTAGAAAACAGGGATTTCGCATTACAAAACAGAGATGCATTCTGTTAGATATTATTCTGGATGAAGACTGTTCTTCTTGTAAGGAAATATATTACAAGGCTGTCAAAAGAGATGACAGCATAGGAATCGCAACGGTATACAGAATGGTGAACACTCTGGAAGACATCGGTGTGATCAGCAGAAAGAATATGTACAAGGTTGCGTGTTTCTAAAAATGGGATCATCCCCCACCGGAACGTACACTCAGGTGTAAAAACACATACAAACATACAAACGGGACATCCACAATGGCGTGGATGTCCTTTTTATATGGTAAAGATAAAATTAAGGGGTACGTTGCTTGTTTTTTTAAAAAGTCTGGAATTTCAGAATGGTATGGCGCTGTATATAAACAACATCGACGTTTGCGTAGTTTCGTTTATGAGACTTGCACTAGCTGTCAGCACCAAGCCCTTGTTTGAACCCATAAGGGTGAGTTAGGGCGACTGCTGACAAATCGGCGTGCGAGTCGAATAGAAACGCAGCAGGTCGTGTGTTTATATACAGCGCCATACCATCTTGAAGTTCCAGACATTACATGAAAAATTAAGGCAATCGCAAATGTGAATTTTTCATATTTGTGGTTGCTTTTTTTAGTTAAGTAGTATAGAATTACCCTATAAGTGGAGTGAAGTGGTGGATTAGTGCCACAAAGTGGAGGAAATGAGTCGAAAGAAGGTGGAATAAGTGTCCAAGTGTTTAACAGGTGAATATGAACACAGATTAGATACCAAAGGGCGACTTATCATGCCATCCAAGCTTAGAGAGGAACTCGGCTGCACCTTCATGATCACAAAAGGTCTGGACAATTGTCTGTACGTTTATCCAAATGATGAATGGCAGCAGTTTGCGGACAAGTTGAACCAGCTTCCGATGACGAATAAGAGTGCAAGACAGTTCAAGCGTTTCTTCAACTCAGGAGCAGTAAAGTGCGAAACAGATGCACAAGGACGAGTGATCATTCCACAGACACTTCGTACATTTGCCAACATCGAAAAAGATGTTGTCATCATAGGTAACGGAGAGAAAGCAGAAATCTGGAATAAGGAAGCATGGGACGAGATCAATAATGAAGAATCCCTGAACATGGATGAGATTGCAGACAAGCTGGATGAACTGGATTTCAGAATATAAGGACAGAAGTGGTAGTTATGGAATTTAAACATACATCGGTTTTACTGGATGAAACCATTGAAAATCTGAATATCAGACCGGATGGTGTTTATATGGATGGAACTCTTGGAGGAGCCGGACATTCGAAAGAGATAGCCAAAAGACTTGGACCGGATGGACATCTGATCGGTATTGATCAGGATGGTGAGGCGATTATAACAGCAAAAGAACGACTGGCGGAGTACGGTGACCGCATTACAGTCGTAAGAGATAACTATCAGAATTTTAAAAGCATACTAGACGAGCTAAATATACTTCAAGTGGACGGGATATTGCTGGATCTTGGCGTATCTTCATATCAACTCGACAATGCGGATAGAGGATTCACATATCGGGTTGATGCGCCCCTTGATATGCGGATGGACGACCGCCAGACAAAGACTGCAAAGGATATCGTAAATGGATATACCGAGCAGGAACTCTTTCATATACTCAAAGAATATGGCGAAGAACGATTTGCAAAAAGTATTGCATACCATATTGTGAAGTATCGTGAGAAAAAAGAGATTGAAACAACAGAAGAATTAAACGATATCATCCGTGGATCAATTCCTGCAAAAGTACGAAATGCACAGGGACATCCATCCAAGCAGACATTTCAGGCAATTCGTATTGAATTAAATCATGAGCTTGAAGTACTAACGAATTCCATTGATGGAATGATTGACTGTTTGAAACCAGGCGGAAGATTATGTATCATCACATTCCATTCGTTAGAAGACAGAATCGTAAAAAATGCATTTCGTAAAAATGAAAATCCGTGTATCTGCCCACCGAATTTTCCGGTGTGCACATGCGGAAGAAAATCAAAAGGAAAAGTGATAACAAGAAAACCAATTCTTCCAACAGAAGAAGAAATGGAAGCAAATTCAAGATCCAAGAGCGCAAAGCTCCGGGTATTTGAAAAAGGTATGAATATATAAAAGGGGTGTTTTAAAATGTCAGAAAGACGGAATCACTACTACATAGATGGAAGTACAGTCCGGAAGCTGGATTATTCAGCAGAACCGGTCAGAAGAGAATATGAACCGGCAAGAAGAACAGAGATGCCGGCAGAACGCCCTGCCAGAAGAAGACAGGAGAAACAGACAGCAACACCTGCAAGAAAGCAGATGCCACAGAGAAAGAAACAGGTAAGAACCAAACAGGCGCCGGCTGTCAGACAGAGAGACAGAAGATGGGTCGATGAATTAAGACATGGATTATTCTTATCATTTGCTGTAATATGTGCAGTAGGCTTGTGCTTTGTAATGCTGAAATTAATGGCAGATGTAAAAGAAGGAAAAAATGAAGTTAGTACACTGCAGAGCCAGTTGAATGAACAGTTAAATGTAAATGCAGAATACAGTTCAGGACTTGACAGCATGACAGATCTGGATGAAATATATAAGATTGCAACAACTGAGCTTGGTATGGTATATTCGAAGCCGGGACAGACTGTGTACTATCCACAGAACAGTGACGATTATGTTATACAGTACAAAAATGTTCCTGAGACCAAATAAGTCTCAGGAAATTTTGCGTTATACCCGAACCTGTTAAGATACAGAATATAAAAATAAAATCAAAGGTGGAAAAATATGTCGACAAAAGCAAAGAATTTTCTTAGGAGAATGAAACAGAGACTGGTTATAATATTTGGTATCGCATTACTCTTTTTTGTTGTGCTTATCGGACGTGTGATCTATATCAGCCTTGCAAAAGGACAGGAGTATCAGGAAGAGGTACTGGATCAGAAGACCTACGACAGTCTGGATATTCCGTTTGAACGGGGAGACATTGTGGATCGAAATGGAAATATTCTTGCCACCAGTGAGAAAGTGTACAATCTTATTTTGGAGCCCAAAAACATCCTGCGTACGGATAAGGGGAAAGAGGCAACAAAGGCAGCGCTGATCAAATATTTTGGAATGGAAGATGCAAAGTTCGATGAATGTATGCAGAACACAGATTCCTTTTATAAGGTAGCCATGAAAGGGCTTGAATATGCAGATGTAAAAGCATTTCAGGAATATTGCGATACAAGAGATGGTGCAGATGTCGTTGGTGTACGGTTTGAGGAGGAATACAAAAGAAAATATCCAAATGGCAGCCTTGCCTGTCACCTGCTTGGATATACCGTAAGCGGAAATGTCGGACAGGGTGGAATCGAAGGCTATTATAACAGTTACCTGAATGGTGTAAATGGAAAGACATATGGATATCTGACAAATGATAATACCGTAGAATCCGTTACAGTACCTGCACAGAATGGTTATACTGTAGTGTCTACGATCGATTTGAATATCCAGAAGATCATTGAAGATAATATAAAAGAATATATGCAGACGACCGGTGCAAAGAAGATCGGTGTTATCGCAATGGATCCGGATACGGCAGAGGTCCTTGGCATGAGTACCTCTTATGGATATGATCCGAACGAACCGATGAATACGGATGCACTTCGTAATATGAAGGTTACCGTTACAGAAAGTACGGAAGAACCATCAACAGAAGAAGACAGTAGCGAGGAAGGTTCTTCTGAAGATACGATAGAAGCAACAACCGAGGAACAGAAAGACCCGGAAAAGATCACATATGATTTTTCATCTATGACAGATGATGAATTCCAGAAAGCAATTGATGGTCTGACAAGTGATCAGACGTATGAAGCATTAGATGCTGTATGGAGAAATTATTGTATTAGTGATATCTTGGAGCCGGGTTCTACATTTAAGCCTTTTACGATTGCAGGGGCCCTTGAGGACGGAGTTGTGAAAGACAGCGATACATTCTTCTGTAAAGGCTATGAGATCGTTGCAGAGGGAACATCTCCGATCTATTGTCATAACCGAAGTGGTGATGGCACGCTTACATTAAAGCAGGCACTAGAGCAGTCCTGTAATGTCGCTTTGATGCAGATCGCAAAATCAGAAGGAAGAGAAACATTTTCCAAATATCAGGATATATTTAATTTTGGTAATCAGACCGGAATTGATCTTTCCGGGGAGGGAAGCGGTCTGGTGTATGATGAAGAAGGACTGAATCCGGTCGAGCTTGCAACTTCATCCTTTGGACAGGGTATTAATGTAACAATGATCCAGATGGCAGCAGCGTTCTGTTCACTGATCAATGGAGGAAATTATTATACGCCGCACACCGTCAGACAGATTTTAGATGAAAATGGAAGTATTATAGAGAATAATGAACCGGAACTTGTCCGCAAGACGATTTCAAAGACAACTTCAGATCTGATGAAGCAGTATATGGCAGGTGTTGTTACAGAAGGTACCGGTTCCAGAG
>ENA-OOSB01001133-OOSB01001133.1-human-gut-metagenome-genome-assembly--contig:-NODE-1133-length-9356-cov-1.841737_pt1 | contig 9356 bp, 8 predicted proteins | sample MGYA00241173_ERZ501204 | MGnify/ENA primary metagenome ERZ501204 (study PRJEB25962, sample SAMEA1965384) | human gut metagenome | biome: human gut; feature: human-associated habitat; material: faeces...
TGTTGTCGGCATCAAGGACACCTATATGGAGGACAGTCCTTGGTACAGTAGCCTGCACAAAGCAAAGGAAATCCTGTATATGCTCTGTGGCAAGCTGGATATCTCCGGGGATGTCATGTCGGGAACCACAGTAAAATTCAGCTTCCCGATCCAACAATAAAAGCAAACAACAATAAAGGAGTTTATATATTATGAAAAACAAGATTGTAGAACTGATTGCTGCAAACGTCGAAGGGTTAACCGCAGCAGAAATTGCAGACCTGATTGAGATTCCGCCAAAACCGGAGCTTGGTGATTTTGCATTTCCCTGCTTCCGCCTTGCGAAGACGATGCGCAAAGCCCCACAGATGATTGCCAACGATATCAAGGAAGCAATCGGCGATGTGGATTTCCTGCAGGAGATTCAGGTACAAGGTGCTTACTTGAACTTCTTCGTGAAGAAGGAATTATTTATCGAAACGATGGTAACTGCTTCTATGGCAGATGATTTCGGAAGCTCTACCGAAGGAAACGGACAGACAATCTGTATCGATTATTCTTCTCCAAACGTAGCAAAGAATTTCCACGTTGGACATCTTCGTACGACGATCATTGGAAACTCTCTGTATAAGATTTATTCCAAGCTGGGCTACAAGGTTGTCCGCATCAACCACCTCGGCGACTGGGGTACACAGTTTGGTAAACTGATCGTTGCATACAAGGCATGGGGAAGCGAAGAAGCGGTCAAGAAGGACGGCGTTGCTGAACTGATGAAGCTCTACGTGAAGTTCCACGAAGAGGCTGAGAAGAATCCAGAGTTAAACGACGAAGCGCGTGCATGGTTCGCGAAGATGGAACATGGTGACGAGGAAGCTTTAAAAATCTGGCAGTGGTTCAAGGATATCAGTCTGATCGAGTACAAGCGTACTTACGATCTGCTTGGTATGGACTTCGACTACTACCTCGGCGAGAGCTTCTACCGTGATAAAACCGACGATGTTGTAAAACGACTGACAGACGCAAATCTCCTGACAGAGAGCGAGGGTGCAAAGATCGTAAACTTAGACGCTTATGATATGGCTCCATGTCTGATTCTGAAGAACGACGGCAGCTCCATCTATGCAACACGTGATATTGCAGCGATCTTCTATCGGAAAGAAACTTACAACTTCGTAAAATGTCTGTATGTAACCGGACAGGAACAGAAGCTTCACTTCAAGCAGGTATTCAAGGTTGTTGAATTGCTTGGAAATGAATGGGCAAAGGATCAGTTAGTGCATATTCCTTATGGACTTGTCAGCTTGGAAGGTGCCAAGCTTTCTACACGTAGCGGAAATATTATTTATGCCGAGGATATTCTCCTCGAAGCGATTGCGAAGATCAAAGAGATCATCAATGAGAAGAACCCGGATCTTCCAGATAAGGATGAGACAGCAAAGAAAATTGGTGTTGGTGCCGTATTGTTCAATGATCTTTATAACCAGCGTATCAAAGACGTATCTTTCAAATGGGAGAAGCTTTTGAACTTCGATGGTGAAACCGGTCCATACGTACAGTACACACATGCAAGATGCTGCAGTATCTTAAAGAAGCTGGATGGATTTACACCATCAGCAGATATTGATTACAGTGTATTGACAGATGTAGAAGCAATGGAGTTACTGAAAGAGATTAACCGCTTCCCGAAGGTTGTCAAGGATGCTTCCGAGCGTTACGAGCCTTCTGCCGTTGCCAGATTTGCAGTGGATGTTGCACAGGCATTCAACAAGTTCTACAATGCATGTCGTATCCATGTAGAGGAAGAGAATGTGCGTAACGCGCGTGCTACACTGGTATACATCACAAAGAAGACAATCAAAGATGCAATGGAACTGCTTGGTATTGATTGCCCAGAGCAGATGTAATTTCATTGTACACTCCATGTGATAGAAACTGATATATAATTACAAGGAAATTAAGTAAGTCGGATGATTTGATCATCCGGCTTATTTTTATGAAATCATCATATATTCATATACTTATGTTTTAATCTCCTCTAGCCTCACTATATTGTATCTCTAATTTTACAAATACAATATATATGATTTCGTCCGAAGTTATCAACAATTTTTATTTTTAGAATCATTTTTATCCACAATTATGTGTATAAGTTGGTGGATATTATATACTTTTCCACAATTATTGATGTTTATATATGTGGATAATCAGTGTTTCACGTGAAACATATTGATAATCGTGAATTAAAATTCTATTCTATATTCAATATAGATAACACATGCTCAATATAAATAGATAACAGTTATAATTCATTTTTATGTACATTAAAATTATACAGATGCATATTGCACTATAATTTATCAATTAAGTTTATTGTTGTTTTATAATTTAACATATTACACGTTACAGTTATTTATAAAACCAAAAACAGCCAGAAATAAATTTTACCAGTTATCTGTCGGTTCATCAGTTATTCATTTTTAGATACTTGTAGATATTTTAAATCATATATTTCAGATTTTATTTTCATTTTATGTAATGTATATGTTGCAAACAATGTTTCACGTGAAACATATATATTCAGATATTTTAAAACTAATGTGTCTATACCAAATTCAATTTTTATATCTGAAATACACTCAATTATTTATCTAAATCAATAAGATAATATTCTATTATCTTTATGTACTCTTTATGTTACTTCTGATAGCACTAGAATTCACTCAGTCAATTTATAAAATGCTAAGTTCAGTTTGTTATCATCTATTATAGATTCATTCATAATTAATTTTTGAATTACATCTCCATATATCATAATCTCGCAACCATGTTTCACGTGAAACATAAGCACATATTTATTTACTGAATAATATATACATTAACACACAAAATCAAATAGAGTATATGATAGCAACCTTCCAACTCTTAATTAAATATAATTTTCAAAATATCTAATGTTTCACGTGAAACACTTATATATTTATAATAACTAATATCTATTTTATGAATTTTTACTTAATTTCTATAAATTATTCTTTCATTTTCCATACATGTTGTAATATCCAAGCACTCAAATCTATATATTGTACACCAACAACAAATTTACCCATATTTTGATATAGCGAAACATGTCAGGTAGTGCTATAATGTTTATTATATGTGGAGGTTTTTATGGGTAGAATCATTGCAGTCGCCAACCAGAAAGGCGGCGTAGGAAAAACAACTCTTTGTGGATTGTTGATCCAGTATTTATGTGAAAGCGGAAAACGTCCGGTCCTAGCTGTGGATGCAGATGCAAATGCAAATTTGAACGAAGTGCTCGGTGTTGAGCCGGAGGTCACACTTGGGGAGCTGAGAGAAGAAATTGAGCGGGCAGGCATAGACCCACGATATCAGATTCCCTCCGGTATGACAAAACAGGCATATCTGGAAATGCGTCTTTCTGATGCGATTGCAGAAGAAGACGATTATGATTTGATGGTAATGGGACGAACCCAGGGACAGGGCTGCTATTGTTTTGTAAATGGCCTTGTACAGACCCAGGTTCAGAAACTGCAAAGCCATTATCCATATATTGTGGTTGATAACGAAGCGGGTATGGAACACATCAGCAGAGGAATCCTGCCAATGATGGAAGTTGCGATTCTTGTAAGTGACTGTTCCAGAAGAGGTGTTCAGGCAGCCGGACGTATTGCAAAGCTGATGAATGAATTAAACTTTAAACCACAGAAAACTGGATTAATCGTGAATCGTGTTCCGGATGGAAAACTGGATGCCGGAACTCTGGAAGAAATCCGAAATCAGGGATTGGAACTGTTAGGCGTTGTACCACATGATGACCAGGTATATCAGTATGACTGTGATGGAAAGCCGATCATACGGCTTCCGAAAGATTCTCCTGTAAGAAGTGCACTGGGAGAAATTGTAAAGAAGTTAGGATTGTGAGTTGGAGGATTGAAAGTTTGAAAACTGCGAGTCGCATTCTCGTTACTTCAGCCTGCAAATAAAAAGTCAATACTAAAATTGAAGAAAGTTAAAAAACTTTACAGGTTAAAAATTAGGCATTAAAATAAGGCCACCACAACCAGTGCTGGTCTGAAAGTAAAAGTTTTGAATTAGCTTGGATCAGGAAGAACAGAAAGATATTCTTTCACTCGTCCATAGTATATTCTGAGAAATTTATTAGCACCTGCAGTCATATAAACATAGTAAGGCTTACCCTGGGTGCGTTTTCTGTCCATGAATTGATATACAGGATCATCCTGAGGCATGGTTTTGATAAGAACATCCATTACTTGAAAAAGAGTCTTTCTTAAATTTGAAGATCCACGTTTGGATGTTGGGACGCTTTTTTGGGCATAGGAACCAGATTCGTTTACCCCAGGATCAACTCCGGCGAATGCAGTAAGGGCTCCTTTATGCGTGAATCTGGTTACATCACCGATCTCAGCCATAAGCTGTGGACCGAGAGATGGACCAATCCCTTTAAACTGCATGACAATTGAGTATTCAGGAAGCTTTGAGGCAGTCTCGTTCATGAGAGTGCGTATTGTTTCGACAGTAACGGAAGTACTGTTGAGCTGATCGACAGCTTGTCTGATGATATGTTTGGTTATTTCATTCTTAGGAAATACTGGAACAAGTTCCTTTGTTTTGGTGTAAATTTCTTCCGCTTTTGATTTATTGAAGGCATATTTTTTGCGCTTGCACCAGTTCTGATAATGTTCAACAAAAGCGTTTAGAGACATTTTACGAATGCAATCTACATGCCAGTATGTAGAGACAAAATCAACCCATTTCTGGGAACCATCACTGCGGGTGGGACTATTGAAATAAGTATTTGCATTTGGATAGGTCTGGTCAATGAGGCCAATAAGATTATTTTTCATAGCCGTTTTTTGTTTCACATAGAAATGGAACTGACGATTCATGACCTTTAGCTGAGCGCGTAATTCATCTGTAATACTATACGGTTCAAGACTTTGCCATTTGTCAAGAGCGTAGCGGGCAATCTTGACAGAATCAGCTTTGTCGGACTTGATTTTGCGAAGAGAATCGTTATTAAAATCTTTGACCAACTTGGGATTAACAGCACTGACAAAGAGATCTGCTGCTGAAAGCTGGTGAGCAAGTGCTTCGTAGTAGCGGCCGGTATGTTCCATTACAACCCGGGATTCACCTTCGATAGAATGAATAAGTTTAATAAGTGAATGGATATCACTGGATGTGTGCTTAATCTCAAAAGGAGAGGATACAATCTCCCCAAATGGTCTCAGAATTGTAACCATACTTTTACCTTTTGAAACATCGATACCTACTGCGTTCATAAATTTATCACTCCTTAAAAAATATTACAATGGATAAATACCAGTTTTACTCATTACCTGTTCAAACTACTGTGTGTGACACGAATGCACCTAATGTGATTCAACCTGCATAAAACGAACACTGTGAATGAGGAGCCGGTTATCAGTCTAAAGTACGGACGCGAGGTCCAAGTGATGAAGTCGATATACCATTGCATCCTACATTCTAACAGTTTAAGTAATGAGATGGATAAATCCTTACTGGAAGTAAGGGGATTACCCATAAATATATTGTAGTAGTGATGAGTTAGACGCGCAATTTTTTTAATATAAAACAGAACAAATGTTTGATATATTATTATGGATATGGTAAAATACTTTTATGGAGAAAGATATGTTTACAATTAATAAAAATGGTTTTTCCTATCCGGCGTCAAGGAAAGAGTTGTGGGGAGAACATTTGTGAAATCCGTCTTATTGTGCTGTAACGGTCAGTGACCGGAGCCGTGAACAGGTACTTGCTTACATAGAAGGTCAGAAGGAAAAATCCCGTTAAAACCCGGAGGAGAAAGCGAATGAAAATCATATCCAGTTATGGTGTTGAATTACGAAAACAGAATATTCCGATCCGCCAGACACTGGAGATTTACCGTTCTGCTGTCCGCTATCTGGTCGAAGTGTATGAATCTGTGTGGGAAGAACTGGCCCAAATTGAGGAAAGTAAGAAACGTTTCAATGCAGCGGAACATCTGGTGCATACAACGAAACGGAATCCGGCCCGGTTTGATTTTGATTTCTGCTTTCCCAAAATGCCATCCTATTTCAGACGGGCGGCAGTCCAGCATGCGCTTGGGAGTGTATCTTCTTATCGGACGCGTCTGGAACAGTGGAAAGCAGAGGGGGAGAAAACGGGAAAGCCGTATCTGAAAAGTGAACAGTATGCCATGCCTGTTTTTTACCACGATGTCATGTACCGTGAAAACACAGAAGAGAAAGATGCGGCCTTTTTAAAACTGTACGATGGACACGACTGGAAATGGTTTGCTGTGTGGCTGAAACATACGGATATGGAATACTTAAGAAAACACTGGTCGGGCAAAAAAGCTTCGGCGCCAACGTTGGAGAAAAAGCACGACAAATATTTCCTGCGTTTTACGTATGCGGAAGAGGTATCTTTAAACCGGACACCTGTCAAAGAACAAACGATCTGCAGTGTGGATCTCGGCATCAATACGGATGCAGTCTGTACCATCATGCGTCCAGACGGAACTATCCTGGGGAGAAAGTTTATTAACTTTCCCAGTGACAAAGACCGGATGTACCGTGTGCTGGGACGGATCCGAAGATTTCAGCGGGAACATGGATCGCGTCAGGCGCAGGGAAGATGGGCATATGCAAAACGTCTGAATACAGAGCTTGGCAGAAAAATTGCAAAGGAAATCGTTTTTTATGCATCAGAAAAGAAGGCAGATGTGATTGTTTTCGAATATCTGGAAATGAAAGGAAAACTTTCCGGGAAGAAAAAGCAGAAACTGCAGATGTGGAGAAAACGTGATATCCAGAAACGGTGCGGACAGCAGGCACACAGAAAGGGAATCCGAATTTCCCGGATTTGTGCCTGGAACACGAGCAGGCTTGCCTTTGATGGATCAGGAGAGATTGCCCGTGATATACGGGATCATCGTCTGTGTACGTTTCAGACTGGAAAAAGATACAACTGTGATTTGTCAGCATCGTATAATATCGGAGCGAGATATTTTATCCGTGAAATTTTAAAACCCTTGCCGGAAACGGAAAGGTCTTTGCTGGAGGCAAAAGTTCCTGCAGTAAAGCGTAGAACCTCATGTGTTTATGCAGATCTGAGAGAACTGATTTCAGAAATGGAACTGCGTAAAGCAGCATAAACACAGGCAGATATGCAGTGGATTACCTGTTATGTGGAAACCTGCCGTATCCGGCATGGAAGAAGCACATATCTGTGCAAAATCTAAGTAACAGGCGTATCCGCCGATATTTGGTCTGCCGCTTAAAGCGGCCGGAAGCACGTGACTTTAGTCATGTGAGGTTCACGATTGAGTAAACAGAAATATTATCTGATTTGATATAACCAATTGCAAAGAAAGGAAAATCTTCATGAGAAGTCATTGGACAGAAATAGAAAAATATTTAGAAGACCAGAAGGTAGCGCAGGAACTGATTGGAGAACTGAGAGATTTTCACATGCGTTATGAGGTAGAGGATCAGGTAAAGGAACGAGTAGAAAAACCGGATATCCTATTTTATGGGAAAAAGATTCTGGAAATGTCAACAGCAGCGCTTCTTCAGGGAGATAATCTGTTACTTTCCGGTGCAAAAGCTACAGGAAAAATGTACTATGTGAGACATTGGCATGGATATTCGGAAGACCGGAATACGATATTTCTTTTCATGTAAATACAGACAGTGCCGATCTGATTGGAACGGACACCTTTATAAATAATGAGGTTCGCCTTCGGAAAGGCTCCATCTACCAATGCGCGGAATTTGGAGGATTTGGAATCCTGGACGAAATCAATATGGCAAAAAATGATGCGGTTTCTGTACTGCATGCCACACTGGATCATCGGCGCAGAATCGATATTCCAGGATATAACAGGATTTTACTTCATCCGGCAACACGATTTATCGGCACGATGAATTATGGTTACGCAGGTACCAGAGAGCTAAATGAAGCATTGGTTTCAAGGTTTATGGTAATCGATATGCCTGAAATGGATGAGGATAGTGTTCTTTTTGTATTAAGGCAACATTTTCCAGATGGGGAAAAAAGTGCACTGAAAGCTTTTGCAGGACTGTTTCTGGATTTGCAGATCAAAGCTTATCATGGAGAAATCTCAACAAAATCTCTTGACCTGAGAGGATTGGTTTCTGCTGTAAAAGCAACAAGAAGCGGACTTTCTCCAATTGATGCAATCCAGATGGGAATCATAAATAAAAGTTTTGATGTATTTGAAAAAGAGATCGTAGAAGATGTGGTTTCTACCAGAATCCCATCTTCCTGGACCGGAAAAGACATATGGGGGTAAACTTGTATGGAGGATGTCAGATGGCCGGCGGAACAACTGGAAGAACATCATCTGGAGATCAGCAATCGTATCAGAAATCTTTTTTTGGACAGTCAGTGGTGATTATGATATGGAATTTGAACCGGGCACAGAAAAATATGTTTATTCAAAACAAACGGTTCTGTATGAGGCAGTGAAGCAGGGTGCCTTTGCACGATATTTTGATCAGAAGAAACTTGGCATGTATTTGATGAAAAAATTACATTTTTCTGCTGGAGAAGATATGCTTTTGCCTCTTCAGAGATTTCGGGATTATGAAGATCCAAGGGAAACAAATGAAAGAATCTTTCAATTTCGTGCATATGCCAATAACAGAGATGGGCTTGCACTGAAAACAGTCGGTTCCTCTCTCATGGAGCGACCGGAAAAAAATAAGATTTTAATCGTATTAAGTGATGGAAAACCCTGTGATATGAGCATACAACGACCAGGAACCCGCCAGCCCAAGATCTATGACGGAGAAAAAGCTGTGAAAGATACTGCATATGAGGTACGTTGGGCCAGAAATCAGGGAATTTTCGTAATTGGTATTTTTGTAGGAAATGAAGAAGAACTCTCCGTGGAAAAGAGAATCTATGGAAAAGACTTTGCCTATATTCGTAATATCAGCAATTTTTCCCGTATGGTAGGAACTTTTTTGCGAAGACAAATTGATATGGAATGAAAATGGAGGAATCACTATGGGTAAAATTGAATTTGCCAATTGCCAGGATGTAAGAAATCAGAAAAAGATACAGGAATTAGATTGTCCACGCTGTCATGAACCGGGAGGCATTGAAGCCTTTGTGAAAGACGGGATACTTGCAGAGGACGGAGTATGTGATAACTGCGGATATATTCTTCCAGAAGGAACAGAACTGGAGGAAGTGGAGTAAGACAGTTTGAAGTAATCCCGAATCTCACCTATAAATCCGGTGAGCAGATGGAGCAACTTGGCAAGTATGGTTTTCTTCGCAGAGATTATCTGAAG
>ENA-OOSB01001136-OOSB01001136.1-human-gut-metagenome-genome-assembly--contig:-NODE-1136-length-9325-cov-1.660302_pt1 | contig 9325 bp, 6 predicted proteins | sample MGYA00241173_ERZ501204 | MGnify/ENA primary metagenome ERZ501204 (study PRJEB25962, sample SAMEA1965384) | human gut metagenome | biome: human gut; feature: human-associated habitat; material: faeces...
CCCGCGTTTATGTTTTGTTATGCTGCGCGGGCAAACAATATGCCCGCAAAGACAGTTACTTTGCAGTGTAAAGATAAAAACACAAAGTCATGGAAGCAAAAACCTACTATGAGAAGACTCTCTCAAACAATGATCCTATTTTCGATGAGGCAAGCCGCATAGGCGGCAGCCTTTGCAAAGCGGTTGGTAAGGCGACGTGGTTTGTCAAAGACTATCTGCAGTGCTTTCTGCTCAGCGTCCTTTTTGATTTACTGCCTGTTAAGGCGAAAAAAGACGCAACGGCTGGGGAAAGAGGCTTGAATTATGCAATGTCGACAATCATGGCATTGCTTGTGGTTGGAAGTGTAGTACAAATTTATTTGCTGTTATTTATGTAATTAGTGCCTTGGATATGGTGCTGTGGAAACGCAAAAAGGCAACCGCACATTTCTATGCGGTTGCCTTTTTATCAGTATGATGATAGGGTTTTTATTTGTTTCGGAACACGAATTGGTCACCGTCGGCGTCGATAACGATAGACTTGTCTTTCGTAACGTTTCCGGCAAGAATGTCTTTCGACAAGCGGTTGAGAATCTCACGCTGGATGACACGCTTAACCGGACGTGCGCCGAATTCAGGGTCGTAGCCTTCGTCGGCAAGCAAGGAGAGCGCTTTGTCGGTAATGTCAAGCTCTATGTCGTTTTTAGCGAGCATACGGCGAGCATTGTTGACTTGGAGAGCCACAATCTCCTTGATTTCGGATTTCGACAGAGGCGTGAACATTATAATCTCATCAATACGGTTCAGGAACTCCGGACGGATTGTCGACTTCAACATCTCAAGCACCTGGTTCTTGGTGGTTTCGACGGTCTCAGCCTTGTTTGCGTCGGTCATCTTCGAGAAATTCTCGCGGATGAGCTGCGAGCCCATGTTTGAGGTCATGATGATGATTGTGTTCTTGAAATTGACCGTGCGTCCCTTGTTGTCCGTCAGCCGTCCGTCGTCGAGCACCTGAAGCAGGATGTTGAACACGTCGGGATGCGCTTTCTCAATCTCATCGAAGAGCACCACAGAGTACGGTTTGCGCCTTACGGCCTCCGTCAGCTGTCCGCCTTCCTCGTATCCAACGTATCCGGGAGGAGGCCCTATGAGCCTTGACACCGAGAACTTCTCCTGATACTCGCTCATGTCGATACGCGTCATCATATTCTCGTCGTTGAACAGATAGTCAGCCAAAGCCTTTGCCAATTCCGTCTTGCCCACACCGGTGGTTCCGAGGAATATGAAAGAACCGATAGGGCGGTTGGGGTCGTTAAGTCCGGCACGTGAGCGGCGCACGGCATCAGCGATAGCCGAAATCGCCTCGTCCTGTCCCACAACCCGTTTGTGCAGTTCTTCCTCAAGATGGAGCAGTTTCTCCTTCTCGCTTGTCACCATCTTCGCCACAGGTATTCCCGTCCATCTCGACACGATGTCGGCAATATCCTCAGCGTCGACTTCCTCCTTTATCAGCGATCTGTCGCCCTGCATGTCGTGGAGTTGCTGCTGCAATTGCTTGTTTTCATCCTCCTTGTTCTTGATGCGGGAGTAGCGAATTTCAGCCACCTTTGCATAGTCGCCGTCGCGCTCAGCCTTGTCGGCCTCGAATTTGAGCTGCTCAATGTCGATTTTGTTCTGCTGAATTTTGTTTATCAGCTCCTTTTCGGCTTTCCATTTAGCCATGTAGCTCTTCTCTTCCTCGCGCAGGTCGGACAGCTCCTTCTCCAAACCTTTCACTTTGTCGGATTCGCCCTCTTCGCGTTTGATTGCCTCCCGCTCGATTTCGAGTTGAGAGATTTTGCGGATAATTTCGTCAAGAGCCTGTGGCACAGAGTCAATTTCGATTCTCAATTTAGAGGCAGCCTCATCAATAAGGTCAATTGCCTTGTCGGGCAGGAAACGGTCGGTTATATAGCGTTCCGAAAGTTGCACGGCGGCAATTATCGCCTCGTCCATGATACGCACTTTGTGATGGTTCTCATAGCGTTCCTTCAGACCACGCAGGATGGCGATGCTGCTCAGCTCGTCAGGCTCGTTGACCATGACAATCTGGAAACGACGCTCCAACGCTTTGTCCTTCTCGAAGTACTTCTGATACTCATCGAGCGTTGTCGCACCGATGCTCCTCAAGTCACCCCTTGCCAAAGCCGGTTTCAGGATATTTGCGGCATCCATGGCGCCTTCGCCCTTTCCTGCACCGACAAGCGTGTGTATCTCATCGATGAAGAGGATAATCTCGCCGTTGCTTTTGGTCACCTCGTTGACGATTGCTTTCAGACGTTCCTCAAACTCACCTTTGTATTTGGCACCAGCCACAAGCGCACCCATATCGAGTGAGTACAATTGTTTGGTTTTCAAGTTTTCAGGCACATCGCCACGCACAATCCGTTGAGCCAGACCCTCGGCGATAGCCGTTTTGCCGGTACCAGGCTCGCCCACAAGAATAGGGTTGTTTTTCGTGCGTCGGCTAAGAATCTGCAGCGCACGTCGTATCTCGTCGTCCCGGCCTATCACAGGGTCGAGTTTTCCACTGCGGGCACGCTCGTTAAGGTTGATGGCATATTTGCTCAAAGCGTTGTAGGAATCCTCCGCGCTTTGGCTCGTAGCCTTCTCGCCCTTTCGCAGTTCTTTTACCGCAGCCTCAAGATCCTGTTCGGTCACGCCGTTGTCTTTCAGTATTGTCGACACTTTGGTGTTGACCTTCAGGAGCGCTATAAGAATAGCCTCCAATGTCACGTATTCGTCACCGAGCCGCTTTGCGCAGTCGATGGCTTTCAGCAACACATCGTTTGACTCGCGCGACAGGTAAGGTTCGCCGCCGCTCACCTTTGGCAGAGCCGACAGCGCCTTGTCGAGTTGCATCGCAACCAGTTGCTGGTTTACGCCGAGCTTCTGGAAAACGAATTTCACAACCGACTCGCCTTTGTCGAGCAAAGCCTTCAGCAGATGCTCCGGCTCAATGGCCTGGTTGCCGTTCTGCTGAGCGGTCTGTACAGCCTGCTGTACGACCTCTTGCGATTTGATTGTAAAGTTGTCAAAATTCATAATGTATATATTTATTTGGTTTATACGTAATTAATAAAATTCAGTCATCAAGTCAGCAATCCTTGTGCCACAAGCTTATTTCTGCTATTTTGTCATAGCGAAGGTGCAATTTTGTCGTAAAAACGAATGATTATGCGCTACATCTTGCCGTTTCAGTCGCTTACTTTCGCAGAATTTGCTTAATTTTGTAGTTTGAAATAAAATGGCTCGAAAAATATGGATTTTGAACTGCAAAAAGAGGATTTGAACAGCAACGCGCGAGCGGGACTCATAACCACTGCGCACGGCACTATAGAGACCCCGATTTTCATGCCGGTTGGCACAGTGGGTTCGGTCAAGGCTGTGCATTTCCACGAACTTGAAAACGACATCAAGGCCCAGATTATCCTGGGCAACACATATCACCTGTATCTGCGTCCGGGAATGGACATCATAGAGAAGGCTGGCGGACTGCATAAGTTCAATGGCTGGAAGCGTCCGATTCTTACCGACAGCGGAGGATTCCAGGTGTTTTCCCTTTCCGCCAACCGGAAACTGAAGGAGGAAGGCGCGTATTTCCGTTCACACATCGACGGCTCGAAACATCTGTTCACGCCAGAAGGAGTGGTCGACATACAGCGTTCCATCGGTTCCGACATAATGATGGCGCTTGACGAGTGTCCGCCGGGCGATTCCGACTATCAGTATGCCAAAAAGTCGTTGGCGTTGACTCTGCGCTGGCTGCGCCGCGGATGGGATCACTATAAGGCAACCGACGGCAAATATGGCTACAGCCAGGCATATTTTCCGATTGTGCAAGGCTGTGTCTATAAAGACCTTCGTCAGGAGTCGGCCAAGTTTGTCGCCGATCTTGGTGCCGACGGCAATGCCATTGGCGGTCTGGCAGTTGGCGAGCCTACGGAGAAGATGTATGAGATGATCGAGATTGTCAATGAGATACTGCCAAAAGACAAGCCCCGTTATCTTATGGGAGTCGGTACGCCGGCAAATATTCTCGAGGCAATCGAGCGCGGCGTCGACATGATGGACTGCGTGATGCCTACGCGCAACGGACGCAACGGAATGCTTTTCACCAAGAATGGCATAATGAATATGCGCAACAAGAAGTGGGCAGACGATTTCTCGCCGATAGAGATTGACGGCGCGTCGGAGGTTGTCCGTATGTATAGTCGGGCTTATCTCCGCCATCTATTTGTTAGCCAGGAGATTCTTGCCATGCAGATTGCGTCTATCCACAATCTTGCATTCTATCTGTGGCTTGTGGGAGAAGCCCGCAGCCACATTCTTGCAGGCGATTTCAAAGCCTGGAAGGACGAAACAGTGGTCCGTGTAATGCAACGCTTATGAAAAGACAAATCAAGTTGCCCAAGCCGTATGTGAAGACTCTTGATGGTTATATCATCAAGAAGTTTCTTGGCACATACGTGTTTGCCATCGTGCTTATCCTTGCGATAATCGTGATGTTTGACATCAACGAGAAGCTCGACAGTTTTATGAAAGCACCGGTAAAGGCAACCATTTTTGAATATTATCTGAACTATATTCCCTACATGGCGAATCAGTTCAGTCCGCTGTTCACGTTTATCGCCGTGATTTTTTTCACGTCGAAGATGGCTGAGAACTCCGAGATTATCGCCATCTTGTCGAGCGGCGTCAGTTTCCGACGGTTGCTGCTGCCTTATATGGCGTCGGCATTGGTTATTGCCAGCTTCACGTTTGTGCTTGACTCTTATGTCATTCCGCCCGCCAATGTGAAGCGAATCAACTATCAGAACAAATATGTGAAAAACAAGGCTATAGACTATGGCGTCAACATCCAGTTGCAGGTGACGCCCGGAGAAATCGCCTATATGTCGCGTTTTGAGAACTCGTCGAAAACGGCATACAACTTCTCGCTCGAGACGTTTAAAGACAAAAAGCTCGTGTCGCGAATGGTTGCAACGACGGCGGTTTACGACACACTTTACCGCTGGTCGATGAAAAACTACATGATACGCAATTTCAGAGGGATGCGCGAGGAGATAAAAAAAGGAGCCACTCTCGACACCATCATCCCGATTGAGCCGCGCGACTTCCTGATTGCTGAGAACGACCACGAAAAGATGACCTCACCGGAGCTGAAGGCTTACATTGACCGGCAGAAAATGCGTGGTGTGGCGAATATCAAAAGTTTTGAGATTGAGTATGAACGGCGTTTCGCCATGACCGGCGCGGCGTTTATCCTGACGCTTATCGGCATGTCGCTGTCGTCGCGCAAGGTGAAGAGCGGAATGGGTATCAACATCGGTATCGGTTTGGTGCTGAGTTTCTCGTATATCCTGTTTTCCACTGTCACGTCGACATTTGCCGTTTCTGGCTATACGTCGCCGTTTGTGGCAATGTGGATTCCTAATGTGGTGTATCTCATGATAGGCATAGTGCTCTACAACCGCGCCTCGACGTAGCGGATTGAACAATTTTGTGGTGGTGAGTGTTTATATAGGTGAATATTAAAGTTTTACCATTATGAAACACGAACTACCAAAACTGCCGTGGCAGGCGGACGCATTGACCGGCGCCATCAGTGCCACAACTATTGACTTCCACTATGGGAAGCATACGCGCACATATCTTGAGAATGTAGACAAACTTGCAGCTGAAACTCCATTGTCGGAGTTGCCGCTCGACGGGATTGTGCGAGTCGCCGACGGCGCGTTGCTCAACAATGCCGCCCAGGCATGGAATCATCTTTTCTATTTCGACGCGCTGTCGCCCTCGCCCAAGCCAGCCTCCGACAAGGCTTTTCTTGCCGCAGTGGAGCGGTGCTTCGGGTCGGTCGATGTGCTGAAGACAAAGATGGAGCAGTCGGGAGCAGCGTTGTTTGGCTCCGGATGGACATGGCTTGTTGCAGACTCCGACAATCATTTGATGGTAATCAACACACCGAATGCCGACACCCCGTTGAGGATGGATGGGCTGCGCCCACTGTTGTGTATCGACGTGTGGGAGCATGCGTATTACCTTGACTATCAGAATCGGCGCGCTGACTATCTTCACAACATCTGGAACGTTGTGGACTGGGAGGTTGTGGAGCGTCGTTTTTCCGGAAAGTAAGCGACGTTGAGGCTATCTGTCCTCGCGCGAGGCATCGATTTTAAGAAGCGTGAAAATTAGGATTGTGAATCCCCACAGCGACGATCCTCCGTAGCTGAAGAACGGCAGAGGAATGCCGATTACGGGGCATAGCCCGATGACCATACCGATGTTGATGCCGATGTGGAAAATGAAATACGAAGCCACACAGTAGCAGTACACCCTTCCGAATGCTGTCCGCTGCCGTTCGGCAATTTGCAGAATGCGCAGCACGAGGAACAGGAACGCGGCAATCACCGCCGCCGAGCCAATAAAACCCTCTTCCTCGCCGATGGTGCAGAAAATGAAGTCGGTGTGCTGCTCCGGCACGTATTTCAGCTTTGTCTGAGTGCCGTTGAGAAATCCTTTTCCGAGGATTCCTCCCGAACCGATTGCAATCTTTGACTGGTTCACGTTGTAGCCGGCGCCCTGCAGGTCGTCCTCGATGCCGAGAGCCACCTTTATGCGCATTTGCTGGTGCGCACCGAGGATGTCGGTAAACACATAGTTTACGGAAAACAAGAAAACTACCGACGAGAGAGCGAACGTGATGATGAGCAGAATTTTGCGGGCCTCCTTCTTCAGCATTTCCCAGACGAGGTAGCTGATAGCCGCGGCCCTAGTTTCAAGCAGAAACAAGCGTCCGTTAATCTCGATTCCACAAGCGTATAGAGTGCCGCAGACAGCTCCGCATGCGGCATACACAATCAGAAGGTTGCGTGTTATAACCGCCGATTTGCAGTAGAACACCACCATTCCCAGAATCATCAGCAGAATCAGAGCCAAAACGATAAATTCGCCGCCGGGGATGCCCATGACCATTATCGCTGAATATTTCAGCGCCACCACGAAAATCACAATCGAGCAAAGTCCGGCAAACAGAATCAATCCGCTCATGCCCTCGCGGTAAAGCACGAATACGAGCGAAGTGAAAACCAGCGCCGAACCCGTCTCGTTCTGCAACAGGATCATCATTATCGGCGCCATTATTATTGCTGCCGCCTTTATGTAGTTGCTGAACTTGGCGTTGAGCGAGAAGTTGTAGCCGCTGAACAGTTTGGCAAGAGCGAGCGCCGTTGCAAACTTGGCAAATTCCGCAGGCTGCAGGCTCACAGGGCCGAGCACAATCCAGGAGTGCGACCCCTTGATGTTGGGAGCAATGAAGATTGTCACGAGCAGTAGCAGCAGTATTGCAAAATATATAGGGTAGGCGTATGTGTCGAAAAACCAGTTGTCGACCAAGAGTATAGCTACACCAAGCAGCGCCGACAGTCCAATCCAGCAGAATTGCTTTCCTGAAAATTCTGAAAAGTCGAGAATGCTGGCATTGTCGAAGTCGTAGCTTGCCGCATATATGCTTATGGCACCAGCCACAACAAGCAGCAGATATGTAATCAGGATAGGGAAGTCTATCCTTCTGAAAACCGATTTGTTTGTATCTCCGTATTCCACTTATTGAAATTTTAGAACGCAAAGTTACAACAAAATGGTCGCAGAAGGTCAAGTTATCATGAACTTTATGCCTAAAAGCGGATAAACTTTTCAAATGACGCAGCAAATTGATAGGAAACGTGAAATAAACCAAAAATCAAAAAGGATGTAATAAAAATGTGGCATAGAATTTGCGAGATGAGGCAAATAAGTGTAATTTTGCACCTTGTTGGGCAAAAACGGTGTTTGCCTGTAGAATATTGAATAATTTATATTAAGAATATGAACGTTACAATGGAGAAAAACGGCAATGTCGGTGGTATCATCACAGTGTCGTTGGAAGAAAAAGACTATCAGGACAAAGTAGCAAAAGATCTTAAGACTATCGGTCAGAAACATCATATCGACGGTTTCCGTCCGGGCAAGGTTCCGGCAGGCTTGTTGAAGAAAATGTTTGGCAAGCAAGTTCTCGCCGACGTTATCAACCGTGAGACAGTCGACGCTTTGTTCAAATATATCGAAGACGAGAAACTCAGCATCCTCGGCGAGCCTTTGGCAGAAGACAACCAGGAAGTGGATTTCGACAAGAAGGACTTCACATTCAAGTTTGAGGTAGGTTTGGCACCTGCGTTTGAGTTGAACGTAGACAAGAGCATCACAGTTCCTTATTATAAAATCAACGTTACCGACGAGATGGCGCAGCGTCAGGATGAGGCGTTCACACGTCGTTTCGGTTCGCAAGTTCCTGGGGATGAAGTCAACGAGACAGCCCTTATCAAGGGTTCTGTTGCTGAGCTCAACGAAGACGGCAGCGTGAAGGAAGGCGGTATTGTTGCAGAAAGCACAATCGTTTCGATGGAATATCTTGGCAAGACTTCAGAAGGCGAGAAATTCGCAGGCAAGAAAGTAGGCGACAAGGTGGTGTTCAATCCGGCGGCAGCAGGCAACGGCAGCGATGCTGAGGTTGCATCAATGCTCAACATCGACAAGGAGCAGGCAGCAGGCGTTAAGTCAAACTTTGAATTCACAATCAAGGAAATCATCGTGTTGAAGCCGGCAGAGAAAAATCAGGAGTTCTTCGATATGGTGTTTGGCAAGGACGAAGTCAAGAACGAAGAGGAATATGCAACAAAGTTGAAAGAGATGATTGCCAACCAGCTTATGCTTGACAGCAACTACCGTTTCACTCTCGACGCACAGAAAGTGTTGATGGAGAAGGTGGGCAACTTGGAGCTTCCTGTAGAATTCTTGAAGAAATGGCTTAAGAAGACAAACGAGAAAATCAACGACGAGAACGTTGACGCAGAATACGAAAGAATGCTTCCTGCCGCAGAATGGCAATTGGTGAAAGAAAGAATCGCCAAGATGTTTGAGGTAAAGGTAGGCGACGAGGACCTCAAGCGTGAGGCTAAGATGCTTGCAGCGCAGCAGTTCGCACAGTATGGCATGACAAACGTGCCTGACGAATATGTTGAGAAGTATGCGGAAGATTTCTTGAAGAACAAAGACTATCGTCAGCGTTTGATTGAAAAGTCGGTTGACGACAAGCTGTTTGCCGCTGTCAAAGAGGCTGTAACACTTGACGAGAAGGCAGTTTCTGTAGAAGAGTTCAATAAACTTTTCGAGGCAGAGGCAGAAAAGAAAGATCTGATGCAAAAAGAACTTTTGCAGGAACAGGTTGACAAACTGCAAAAACAGATAAAGGATGCGGATTCGTCTG
>ENA-OOSB01001138-OOSB01001138.1-human-gut-metagenome-genome-assembly--contig:-NODE-1138-length-9316-cov-1.342836_pt1 | contig 9316 bp, 9 predicted proteins | sample MGYA00241173_ERZ501204 | MGnify/ENA primary metagenome ERZ501204 (study PRJEB25962, sample SAMEA1965384) | human gut metagenome | biome: human gut; feature: human-associated habitat; material: faeces...
GGCCTTGGATTGTCGCTTGTTTGGGAAATTGTGTTGCTCCACAAGGGTGCAATAAAAATTGAAGAAAGCTCGGATAACGGCACGGTTATGCTTATAACACTTCCAAAAGAGCAAGCTTAATTTCATAAGAATAAAAAAGCACCTTGCATAATCGCAAAGTGCTTCATTCAACTGTATTAAATTTTGGCATAAGAAAAGCATCCACAATCAATATGTGGATGCTTACCAATTATAATGCTTTGATAATTTCTTATATTTGTCTGCATAAAACGCATTTGGATTAAAATCGAATTTAGGACATTTCTGAAAATCAGGATTATCATCCATATAATATTTTTCAGGACGTCTGCCCTTTAATGCCTTGCAATTCAGTCCATCCACATTTTTGCAGACAGCACAAGGCGGAATAAACACAGTTCTTGCATCTTCAGACATAAAAAATCTTCTTTTTGCTTTTTCTTCTTCTGTCATCATATCACCTACTTAATTATTCTTATTATTTCAAGCCAAGAATCGCCCTTTAAATCCATCAGCCTGTTTGTATCAATCAATTTGTACTTTGTTCCGGTATACAGTATTGCTTCGCTTTCAACCTTATTATCTGTAACATATACCTTCGTACCATCATCAAGCAACACTTTGAGTTTTACTTTTTTTATCTGTAAAAACATTTTTATCAGACTTCAAGCTATTATTTATTATAGCATCCTTCTTCAAGTTATCAATAGCAGAATAGTATTTTTCTTTCCATTCTTGATAATTGCTTGCTTTGATAATTTCGCCTGTATTATTATCCCTGCGATACCGACCACCACCCTTTTCAACATACCATCTTGGCACATCGTCAAGAATACAACGGCAATTACACCTTTCAGCTGCGGGAGCACCCGGCTCTTTAGGATACATCAAACCGTTTGAAAAAGGTTCTTCAAGTTCTCGCCACTCTTTACCAATAGCAGCGTGGGAATCTCTTGTTTTTCCGTCAAGGGTTGCGTTCCATTGCTTAACGGTATCACATCCCATTTGCCTTGCACGATAAGCACAATTTAAATCCGCTTTACATTGCACACGATGCCCTTCCGTTCGTGCTATTCGCTTTGAACGGTTTAAATCGGTTCTTCCCCAATTACTGATATTTCTTGCAATATCGGCATACATCATGCCGGTTGAAAATCCCCTTTGCAACTCCGATATAACATTTTCTTCAAGGCTTCTGTGTTTTCAGTTAATCATAAAATCTTAAACAATTATTTAACTAAATAGATTTCCATAATCAGCAAAAAGAGCTATCGGACTTGATGTCTGATAGCTCTTAGTTTTATGTGAATATTTTATTGTTGCCAAAATGTTGCCGTTTTGGGTTGCAAACCTCTCGAATGCCTTGTAAATAGGGCGTTTATCGAGATTGCGGAGTTATTCCCACTCGTTGCCGAAAGGCTAAACTTAACGCATTTTGTTTATAAAATGTATCGTGTAGTCTTCGTAATATTTTGATAATCCATATTATCATACCTGTATGACGAGAATTTATCATTTTCTTATCAGGTGCGATAAAACCGATGGTTGCAAGAAAAGAATGATTGCAACCGGATTGATTTTACAATTTATATTATACTTGATTTCTTTTTATTTTGCAAGATGTATTTTAATTTTACGCACACATTTAAAAAAATGTGCTTAAATTTTAATTGATTTTTTTAGTTGTCTCAGGTATAATAAAATCAGCACACAATTACGTGTTCGCTGTGCGTGAATTTTATTTAAGGAAGAGGGTGAATGAGTGAATCTTCAAAAGCGAGCAAAAGAAGTGGTAGTAGACAATAATGGCATTGCAAAATCTGCAGACTTTGTTGCAGCCGGAATCAGAGCTGTTGATGTCGTAAACCTGTGTAACGCAGGCTTTCTTAATCGTGTACGACACGGATATTATCAACTTGCCGAACAAGGTATTTCTTCAGAAGAACAATTGCTTGCAACACTCATCCCAAAAGGAATAGTTTGTGTTGAATCTGCATTGTTTCACTATGGTTACAGCGACTTTGCACCACGAAAATGGTCAATAGCTGTACCTCGTTCAATGTCAAGAACAAAACTGAAAGTGGATTTACTTACCATTCATCCTTATTATATGCAGCCCGAGTTGTATGAACTTGGGAAAACCACCGATAACTTCAACGGGGTTGAGCTGCCTGTATATGACCGCGAGCGAACAATATGTGATTGTTTTAAGTATCGTTCAAGATTAGATAACGAAATTTTTAACAAGGCTATTAACGCTTATGTAAAAGACGACAAAAAGAATCTGAATAACCTTTCTGCTTATTCCCAAAAATTGCGTGTGCATAAAAAAGTCACCGAACTGATGGAGGTGTTGCTTAATGGCTGATATTGCAGCGTCTGTGCTTACTCGATTAAAGAATAAGGCTGCCGCAAGCGGAAGAAGTTATCAACTCTGCTTACAACTCTTTTGTCAGGAAGAATTTTTGCGCAGACTTGAAAAATCTGATTATTCCGATAACTTTGTGCTCAAGGGTGGTCTTTTTATATATTCACTTACGGAATTTGACAGCAGAGTTACAGTCGATGTTGACTTTTTACTTCGTCAAATGCCAAACACTCCTGAGCAACTGCGAGTTGTGCTTGAAGAAATTATCGCAGCACCAAGCGAAAACGATTTTATCACTTTTGAGATAACAGATGTTGCACCCATTGCCGTCGCAAAGAAATATGCCGGTATCGGTGCATCGCTCGTTGCACATATCAAGAATACGAGAACGCCTTTCAGCATTGATTTCGGAGTGGGAGATGTAATTGTTCCAAAGCAGGAAAAGCGAAAAATCCCTACACAGCTTGACGATTTCACTTCTCCGACGGTAAATACATATTCGTTGGAAACGACAATTGCCGAAAAGCTTGATGCAATTCTCGATTTAATGGAATTTTCCAGCCGAATGAAGGATTACTACGATATCTACTATCTTGCCAACAAATTTGATTTTGACGGTAAGGTGCTCACTGAGGCGCTGAAGAAAACTTTTGAAAATCGAGGACACACCTTTACGATTGAACAGTTTGAACAGGTTATGAGCTTTGCAAATGATTCTGCTATGCAGAAAAAGTGGAAAGCATTCTATCGAAAGATTGATACGAAAACTGATGATTTTAACACAGTGCTGAAAACTATAAAACAGTTTTTGACGAAACCGTTTACGGCGGCGGTCAAAGACGAAAAATTCACTGACCAATGGTACTCAAATGAAAATAAATGGAATAAGGAGATTCAAAAATGAGCAAAGCAAGTGAAGAAACAACAAAAGGCTTAACTGCAGATGTTTTAAAAGATATTATCGATTATCCGTCAAACCAAAACATAAAAGTTGATGGAATTACTTGGTTCAAAGAAGATAGTTATAAAGGAACAGATTACGACTGGCTTTCTGCTATTTTTGAAAAGGCGAGTAAAAAGCAAAATATGGAAAACAAGGGTACTCCCGATTTTATTGTTACTAAAGATAATTCTAATATTATTGTAGTTATTGAATGCAAAGCTAAAACTTCTGATCACAGCAAGTATTCGGATTTAGATGATTACAAAGTTAATGGATTTGGCACATCAGACGACACGGCTAAATATGCAATAGATGGTGCTTTATGGTATGCTTCGTTTTTGTCAGATAAATACGATGTTATTGCAATTGCTGTTTCGGGCCAAACTTTGATGGAAAACAGAATAACATCTTTTGTTTGGCCAAAAAATGGTGATGTTTTAGATATAGAATTATTAGCTGATGGTTTACTACAAAACGAAATGCAATCAATTAATAAGTACGAAAAAGATATTGAGATTGTTTTAGAAAGATTCGCTGCTACAGAAGCAGAGGTTAAGAAAGAATTAAGAAGATATACGCTTTCCTGTGCTAAATTTTTAAGGGCGAACGGAATTGAGGATAATTCGAAAGCAGGATTTGTTTCAGCTATCATTTTAGGATTGACCAACCACGAATCTAAATTATATCAAGATACAAAGTCGGCAATTGAATCTAAAAAAGGAACAAAATCCAAAAGAATGTTATCTGACCCTATTGGAAAAAATTCTGTCAAAATGTTGAAAGCTGCTTTATATGGTGATGGCGATGAACTTGAAGATGATTATGTAAGAGGTATTTGGGATATAGACAATATACCAAAAGGTAAAAGAACAGCACTAAAAAAATTCTACAATAATCTTTTAGCAAAAGATGAGTTGCTGCGTGCTCCAAAAGGTGAAAACAGGGATTTTTTAGATGGAGATACCGTATTATCTCGTTGTATTTATTCTCTTTATGAAAATGTTATTGAAGTACTTGACCATTATAAAGGCATTGATGTAATGGGTGAATTTTACACAACATTTCTTCGCTTTACTAAAGGTAATGCCAGAAAAAGGTATCGTTTTAACACCAAAGCATATTACAGAGTTATTTTGCGATATTGCCGAATACTACTCTGATGAAAAAATGACTGAAAATACAAAAGTAATAGATATATGTTGCGGTACAGGAGCTTTCTTAATATCAGCGTTAGCAAGAATTAAAGAAAATATTTATACACAAAGAATAAGCGAAACAGAGAAAAGTAATAAATATAGTTTAGCACAAGAAAATAGTCTTATTGGTGTTGAAAAGGATCCATCAATGTATGCATTAGCATATGCAAACATGAGATTTCACGGCGACGGAAAATCAAACTTATTTAATTGCTCTTCTTTATTAGTGGATTCTTATGCTCCAGTAGATGATAGTGGAAAAACATATTTGGAAGATAAGAAGATTCCACTTCACGAAGCATTAGCAAGTTTTGGAAGAATCGATATTGCTATGATTAATCCACCATATTCTCTTGATAAAAAGGATAATTCTTCATCTCAAAACTATGAAATTATTTCAAGAAAAGAAGAAATTGAAGGAAAGTTAAAAGTATTAACCAAAAAATTGTCACAAGCAAAGAAAAAAGGAAGCAATATTTCTGATAATGATAAAAAGAAAATTGAAAATGATATAGAAATTCAAAAACAAAAACTTGCTCAAATAGAGAATGAACTTGATAATACCAAATTAGATGAGGTGGTTTTTTCTAAAGGACAGGATGAACTTGACTTTATCGCCTCTATGTTACACTACTTAAAAACTGGCGGAATAGGCATAGCCATCGTTCCTATGTCATGTGCAAGTAATAGTGGAGCAAAATTAAGAAAAGAACTTTTGAAGCACCATACTTTGTTAGCTTGTATGACAATGCCTTCTAATTTGTTTTTTGATAGTAGAGTAGGCATTCCAACTTGTATAATGGTGTTTAAGGCACATATAAAACATGACGAAGACAAGTCTGTTTTCTTTGCGAGATGGAAAAATGATGGTTTTGTTGTGATCCCTCATAATGGACGAAAAGATTCAGGAAACTGGAAAGCTATTAAGAAGGAATGGTTAGATCAAATAGATGGAACTGCAAATCCAAACAAATATATATGGTTAAAGAAGAAAATAAATATTAAAGATGAAGCTTTAGCAGAAGCTTATATTGAAACGGATTATTCGAAGTTAACAGATGACGATTTTGAAAGAACCCTGAAAAAATATGCTTTGTTTAAGTATATGGAGGAAAATGGACTTTTGGAGGAATAAAAATGAATTTACAAGATGCGATATGGTACGATTATCATTTGTATGATTTGTTTCATATAGATTCAGGAAACAAATTTGATAAAAGTAAAATGACAACATTTGATCCTACTGTAAACTTTGTAGGTAGATCAAGTAAGAACAATGGTGTTACTGCTTGTGTTGATTTTATAGATAGTATATCACCTTATCCTGCCGGTGATATGACAATTGCATTGGGTGGAGAATATATTGGATCGTGTTTTATTCAAAGACAACCATTTTATACTAGCCAAAATGTAGCTGTGTTGTCAGAAATTAATCCAATGAGCGAAAATGTTAAATTATTTATTGCTAATCTTATCAGATATGAAAGTAAAAATAATTATAAAGCTTTTGCAAGAGAATTGAATTCCCATATAAAAACTGATTTCATAATAAAACTCCCAAGTATATGTCAAGGAATAATAGATTTTGATTTCATAGACCAGTATATAGAAAATTTAAAATCCGATGTATCAACTATTCCCGATTATTTTTTAAACGAGGGTTATGATAAAGCTTGTTGGTATTTAGATAATGTGAATCAATTAGAATTTGAAAATACCTACGCAGGAATTGAACACCCTAGAGAGATGAATTTAAAGAATAAAAAATGGCTTTCGTTCAAAATTGGCGAAATATTTAGAACTTATACGGGTGGCGACCTGATAATTGGGAACATAAACGATGGAGATATTCCTGTTGTATCACATAGTGCAGAAAACAATGGAATAAAAGTATATTCTGCTGAAATTGAAGGACAAAAACTTTTTGATCATACCAAAACAATAAGCTTAGCAGACAGAGGAACCTTTTTTGCAGCAGTTCAATATAGAGATTTTTATATTGGCACACGTGTTAAAGCCCTAGAGTTTTTAGACGGTATGCATTCTGCAGAAGTTATGCTTTTTTTTGCTACAATTATCAATTATGAAAGTTTTAGATTTTGTTATGGTAGAAATTGCACAAATGGCATTGATAATTTAAAAATAAAATTACCTGTAGATGACAACGAAAAACCAGATTATCAGTTTATGAAAAATTATATTAAATCATTGCCGTTTAGCAATAAGATTTGAGGCTTCATATATGAGTGAAATAAAAACTTCAGCAAAAGGAATTGATTACGCAGAGCCCTTTGTTTTAAAAACTAAATCCAGGGTTTATTCTCAAGCAATGTTAATGAGTATTCCACATAATTCTGATAAAACAGATATCTCGTTGAAACTCGGAAGATATACTATGCCTTTTGGAAATGTAGAAACTCAAAAGCCAAAAAGTGAATTAACTCTTGACAATGACGAGTTAAACAGTCTCCTCTCATATATTTCAGACAATTATACACCAATTAACCTTGGATCAGGCAAATATATCTGTGTTTCAGAAAACGACGAAGAACTTATAAATAAATTTAAGGAGTTAGTTGAAAAGAATAGTGATACTGCCGAACTTCTGATTGAAAAAGGAATTCTGTCTGACAATGTATTTATTGCTGCAACATCCATAAAAAAGAAAGAGGCTCTTATTGATTTTGAAAAAAATCTTGGAGAAGCATTGCATGAATCTTTTTGGCAAGATTGGTTTTCCGAAAACAAGTGGGTTCTCGGTTCGGATTTTGCACAAATTATTGATGAACGAAATATAGATACTGAGAATATTGCAGACTATATAATGCGTGCTTTTGACGGATTCGTGGATTTGGTGGAAATAAAAAAGCCAAATGGTTTGCAGTTTTGGTCTGCAACAAAAGATCACAATAACTATGTTCCTTCCACTGATTTAGTTAAAGCTATTACTCAATGCCTCAACTATATTTATGCTATTGAGCGTGAAGCAAATAGTGTTAAATTCATTGAAAAGACAAAAAGTAAAGTAATAAAACCACGATGCATTTTGATTTTTGGCCGTTCTAATGATTGGAACGATGAACAGCGAGAAGCTTACAGAATACTCAACGCTGCATACAATCAAATATCAATTCTTACATACGATCATCTTTTATTTCGAGCTAAAAATGTATTGGGAATAACCGAAGATGTTGATACTACAGATGACGATGAGTTGCCATTTTAATAATAAACGCCGAGTACGACTTCGAAAGCGAGCCGCACTCGGCGTGATTTTTATGTGTAGATTAAATCTGCATTTGCAATTTCCGTCGCACGGTTACGGGTATTATTCATCTTTTGCACCCACAACATCATATCGGTTGATTTGAGTTCTTCGGTTACATTTTCTTGTTCGGCTAAGTCATTTACCAGCCGGAGAAAAAGTTGTTGCGCCTGCTGTTCAATATCTGCAAGATATGAATTGAGCTTACCGCTTGTCAGCAAATTGTAGTAAAATACTTTATGATTCTGCTTCAAATATCGTTTATGCCTCATTGCCCAAACGCCGATATTCGCTTTCTTTTCTTCTTCCGCCGGTAATAAATCGGGCAACATATAGTCGCCCTGCTGCGTATAAGTACCGCCCTGCTTTTCAAAAATTGTGTTTGCCATTTTGTTTTACCTCCAAAAATTTATTTATCTTGAGCGTGGGTTTTCACGCTTACGACCTTTAATATTTCTTGCCTGTTCAAGCAACTCGTCAATCTGTTTATGCCCGAAAACCTTACGCAAAAGCTTATAATCCTTGACCTCTGAACGTAAATTTTCGTTTTCGCTTTTCAGCTTTCTGTTGATTTTAGCCAGCATTTCGTTCTCACGATATAGGTTGCCGTTTGTGATGTTTAACCTATGATAACTGTCCCAACCTTCAAAGCAACGAGCCAATGCCGTCTTGATTAACGTTTTTAATTTTTGAATAAGCGGCTCTGCAATTTTTGCTTTATATGCTTTTGCGGACATAAAACTTTGCGGCTCGGAGAGCTGATATTCGGGTGCATTATCGAGCATTTCTTCCACATTTTTTAAGTTTTCCAAACCATCATCATAATTTAACACTCGCTCGGATAAAACATTAAATTCAGCTTGTTTTTCTTCGATTTTAGCACCTAATTGTTCAAACTCTGCCGCTCGCTCTTGCTTTTTGTAGTCAAGAACAGACAGATGTTTTTCGTGCGTACCTTTATGTGCCCACTCAATTCCGTGCCGTTCCATAACGAATGCGAGTGCGGATTTTTCTGCGCTCACCCATTGATTCCACTCGGTATCTCCACGAGTTCCGCCTTTGAAACCTTGTGCGGCTAACGCTTGTTTGAGGCTTACTCTCGTATCAAGTCCACGCTTGCTGACGGTTGTGAACGGAACAAAATCAATATGCAAATGTGGCGTTGCCTCGTCCATATGCAGATGAGCAGAGAACACTTTTAGGTTGGGATTTCGCTCTTGAAATCCACGGTAATACTCATCTAAAATCTGTCTTGCAAGCTGTCCGTTTTCGCTTTCGGCGCTCATATTTTCCTTATCGCCTATCTGCAAAATCAGTTCGTGAAACGGCTTTTCCTGCTTTGAATTTCTGATTTTTTCATAATAATTTTCTATTCTGCGGTCGGCTCTCGTCTGCTTTTCGTTGTATCTTTTTAGCGCTTCGTCAAACAATTCGTGATAGATTTTCTTTATTGGCTCGTTACAGTAATCAATGTTCAAATGCGTTCTGCTACCGTCAACATTTTCAGCCTTAAACTTGCGGCTGGG
>ENA-OOSB01001140-OOSB01001140.1-human-gut-metagenome-genome-assembly--contig:-NODE-1140-length-9301-cov-1.173589_pt1 | contig 9301 bp, 5 predicted proteins | sample MGYA00241173_ERZ501204 | MGnify/ENA primary metagenome ERZ501204 (study PRJEB25962, sample SAMEA1965384) | human gut metagenome | biome: human gut; feature: human-associated habitat; material: faeces...
GTTCCACCGGACGCATACGGTGGATCGGTAATGACTGCATCAAAGATTCCCGGCTGGAATGCTTTGACCAGTTTTAATGTATCTCCATGTAATATTTTCCAGTTTTCCCCTTCAGTATATTCCTCCGGGTATGTTCCCTCTTTCATAAGTTCTTCCAAACTCAGGCCATTTGTCATAGGCATCATCCTTTCTTTTCTCAGCGTTCCGGCTGATTTTTCTTCTTTGTCTTTTTATTTTCTTTTGGTGGTGGACTCAACTCGGTTTCCACATATTCACTGATAATCAAAAGTGCTTTGTAATAGTCCCCACTTTCCAATACCCTTTTACGCATTTCTTTTGCTTCTGCTGTCTGTTTATTCTTTTTCAAAAGAGTTGAGGCATCGCCCATAATGGAAAAAATATTCCCATTATGTCCAAGGAGCTGTAACTTGGGACGTTGTTTCTCAGGCTTTGTCGGAATCTGCTCTGTTTTCTTCTCATACATTTTCGGCTGTTCTATATCAGGATGCCAAAAATGCACATTCATCGTTCCACCATCTACCTTGATATCCCTCTGTTCAAATCCTTCACCCCACCCGTCACTGTACTGCCCTGTAATGTATTCGGTGAATTCCTGTAGTTCTTCCTGACTTAAAAATTCATTTAATTCCAGTTTGGTACAGCCGTACAGGATTCCGTCTTTGTTTTCTATCGTAACAACTGCACTTTGTATCTTTCCCTGAATGGACTCACTTCCATCAAAATACTGCATGAGATCATCTTCCCCATAGCGTTCCAGTTCTTCTCGGATGACTTCTTCATAATCGGCAAGTTCTGTTCCATCTAACGGCATTCCATATTCATCACTCTCCGACCACTCTTCTTCCCATTCGGATTCTTCTGAATAAAGATTTCCAGTCAGCTCCGTCAACAGATGTACGTGCATCGTTCCTTTTTCTTCCATTCTCTATCACCTTCTTTCTAATGGTCTGTCCCTGCATTTATTTGCCTGCTTTTTTTCTTTCGCAAGGTCTGCATAATCTGCCCCTTCTTTTTCCGGCAGATTGCAAATAATCTGATACGTTCCCTCGTAATGTTTTTTCATCTGTTCTTTCGCCCATCTCCCGGCAAAGTCATTATCGGTGCAGATTTCAATTTCTTTGATTTCCGGATGATTCTTCAGAAATTCTTCCAGTGCGTCCGGCGGCTTTTTAAAACGTTCACTCTGTATCTGTGCGTTTTCTTTCGGAGCAGCGATTCCCCCAAGGGAAAGACGATATTTATCCCTATTTCCCTCTTCCAGTGTCATGTGTGCCAATGCATCAATACACGCTTCATATACGGCAACTCGCTTTGTTTCTCTTTCAGGTGGAATACAAAAGCTGTACTTTTTTTCACTCCCGGTCTGCTCCATCTTGAATCCCTTCCCGTTTTTTTCATAGATTCCTCGCAGGAATGCATATCTTGCTTTTCCGGATTCATCTTTTCCAACAAAAACAGCGTTATGGTACGGGACACTTTCATAAAGGATTTCATGTGAAATACAATATGTGATCACTTCATCGCTGATTCCTCTGTGGTTTAAATAAGCCCTGATTCGTCTGCAATTACAATACCTCTCCGGCAACTTAAATGGCAGTTTTTCCCTTTCCACAGCCTGTGTCGGAATAAAAGACGGACTCTCTTCGCACAACAGTTTTACGGCATCTGTAAATTTCATTCCATCTACTTCAATCAGGAACCGCAGTGCGGACACGCCACCGATATCTCTGGATTTCCAATGCCATTTGCTGGACAGTTCATTGATTTTAAAACTGTCATGGTCCGTCAACTGCCATTCATTTCTGGTCCTTGTCTTTTGCAGTCGCTGTGCCTGATGCGTTCGCAAATACTCATACGCAGTCATATTTTTTGCTGCCTGAATCTCTTCTTCCGTTACCCAGGGCATTACAGAATTGCATCCTGAAGATCCAGTACCTTATCCGTCCGCTCCCAAGGAAACTCCTTTCTTCCAAAATGACCAAAAACTGCCGTCTGACGGAAAATCGGACGATTCAGTCGAAGGGATTCCATGATCTGAACAGGTGTCACTCCAAACACCAGTGGGATTGCTGCCGCCAGACAATCATCCGCACACACTTTCCCTGTATCAAAGGTATCCACCTCAATCATAACCGGCTCTGCTACTCCGATTGCATAAGCCAGAGACACCTGACACTTGCTTGCAAACTCAGCAGCTACTATATTTTTTGCGATATACCTTGCCATATAAGCTGCCGAACGGTCTACTTTCGAACAGTCCTTTCCTGAAAATGCACCGCCGCCATGCGGAACCATACTTCCATAAGTATCCACCATCAGCTTTCTTCCGGTCAGTCCGGTATCTGCATCAAACCCTCCACACACAAATTTTCCTGACGGATTGATCAGAATCTTCGTATCCTCATCCGGCGGCAGTAATCTGAGTGCTGAGCGAAGCACTTTCTCTCTGATTTCGGCATCTAACTTCTTCAGGCTCTTTTCTGCACCATGCTGGCAGGAAACAACAACACTTTCCAGTCTCACTGGCTTTCCATCTTCATATTCTACGGTTACCTGTGCTTTTCCATCCGAAAAGATATCTTTGATATATCCGCTTCTTCTGCAAGCCGAAAGTTCACGTGTGATCCGGTGTGCCAGAACAGTCGGCATTGGCATAAGCTGCGGAGTATCATCACACGCATATCCGACCATAACACCCTGATCTCCAGCTCCCCTGCTTCTATCTCTTAATTTTGCGCCGATATTATCCCGAAATTCTTTCGACACACTCACTGCTTTCGCAATATCTGGACTCTGCTGGTGTACAAACGTATCCATTTCTATCCCATCTGTACAATATCCACACTCTTCTAAAACTTTTCGGATCACATCAAACACTGGTGGTTCATATCCGCTGGTGATTTCTCCTGCTACAAACACATTTCCTCTTGTAGCAAGGACTTCACACGCCACTCTCGAAGATGGATCGTAACGCAGACATTCATCTAAGATTGCATCTGCTATCTGATCGCATACTTTGTCTGGGTGTCCTTCTGTTACTGATTCTGCTGTATAAAAACGTCTCATCATTCTTCTCCTTATATACAGACAGGGCAGAAGCTGCTTTATGCACATCTCCTGCCCTGTCAGATTGGTTTATCCTGTAATTCTTATTTTATTTTTCTTCTGTTTCTTTTTTGTTGTCTGTCATTTTTGACTTCTTTCTGCGGTATACAGTCACTCCTGTAGCTGTTCCAGCAGATGCCAGTGCAAGCAGAACAAACGCCCATATTTTCTGGTTATCACCTGTTTTTGGTGCATTTGTTTTTTCTGTTGTTTTCTCCGGTGTTCTGGCATCTTTCATTTCTACTTTCTGGACTTCCATTGTATCTTTCAATGTGAATGTAACATCTTCCGCAATCTCGTAACCATCCGGTGCTGTGATCTCACGCAGAGTAAGTTCTTCATTGACTGGGAGTTTTTCAACGGAATGTGGTTTTCCATCTGTAATCCACTCTTCCAGAACAGTTCCGTCTTTGCGGATAATCTGAAGCTTTGCCCCTTCCAGTTCTTTTCCGGTTGTAAGGTCTGTTTTTGAAATTTCCACTTTGGAATATTCATCTTTCATCTCAACCTTTGTCACACTGCCATCTTCTTTGACTTCAAACATCACATCGCTGGCAGACACATAGCCATCTTCATAAGGAGCCAGTTCCTCATGTAAGGTATAACTTCCTTCCGGCAGTCCGTAAATGACATGTTCTTCCTTACTGCTTACCCATTCTTCCACAACATTTCCGTCTTTATCAATGACCTGCAGTTTGGCTCCTTCCAGCTCATTTCCGGTAGTTGCATCTGTTTTTGTAATGCGTGTTTCTGTCGGCTGATTCTCAACTTCTTTGTTCAGTTCAATCTTTGCAAGATTCTGATTTTCGTAAGTTGCATCTACATTCCATACTTCCTCATTTGGAAGATATCCAGCTTTTCTGACTTCCTCTTTGACATAGTATTTTCCATGTGGAAGATCACTGTCGAAAGTAAGTGTTCCCTTTGCATCCGTTGCTTTCTTTTCCAGCAGGGTATCTTTCTCTACGAGAACCTCTCCCTGATTAGAAAGAATATCTTCTGCAGCATACAGTCCAAAAATAACACCTTCCAGCTTTTCGCCTGTGACAGAATCTTTCTTTTCTACTGATACGAAAACTTTCTGTCTTTCATTTTTATAGGTAACGCCTTCATAAACAACTGCCTGTGTATCATCCTCTGCTGTCAGGGTAAATTCTTTCTGTTCTGTATTCAGGACAAAATTCTCTCCTGCTACAACTTCTTTCAGATAATACGTTCCCAGTGGCAGATTGTTGATAACTGCTGTTCCATTTTCATCTGTAGTCAGTTTGGCTACCAGGTCATCTTTCTCATATCGGACAACTGGATTTCCTGCTTCGTCCTTTGCTCCGTCCGGTGAATAGATGGTATCTTTGGCATATATTTCGAATTCAGCGCCTTCTACTCCGGTTTCTTCATATTTAAAGCCTTTATAAATACCTGTTTCTTCTTTTCCAGATACGGCATTTCTTACTTTTGAAACCAGTGCTTTTACTTTTGCCAGAACAGAATCTCCGGTTACTTCGGTAAGCTGTTCTCCCTTTTTCGTCAGGAGCAGGCTTCCTACCTGTTCATCGTTTTTCTGTTCTACCTCTACAATCGCTGCTCCTGTATCTGGATCAATCTGATGTGCAGTGTTTGAGGATACTGTAATTACAATACCACTCTGTGGATTTTCTTTATATGTTCCTTTTGTAGTCTGCTCTAATGGTGAAATAATCGTTGTTCCATCATACAGGGACTCCTCGCTTCCCTGTCTTACAAATCCTTCCGGTGCTTTCACTTCTTCGATTCGGTAGGTAGAGCACTTCAGTTCCTGCGGTGTGATCAGATATCCTTCCTCGTTTGTTTCGAATACACTGATCTTTTCTTTCTTCGGATACTGAACAACCTGTTCCACATATTTCTTATTTGTCACATCGTAAATCTTATAAGAAGCACCAGCCTTTAAAACAGTATTTCCAGTCTGTGCATCCTTCTTTACGATTTTCAACAAAAATTCAAACGGACGGTCATCAAATACTCGCCACTGCATTGGTTCTCTGCTGTCATTTTCCACATTTACAACAAATGGATCAATGGTTTTCAAATTCTCAGGGGTAGTACTTTCCACTACAACATAACTTCCATACGGCAGTTCCGGGCTGACTGCATATCCTTTTGTATCAGTGATCAGTTCTGGTACTGGTACGGCTGTTCCATTCTCGTAAGTAACTGCAACCTGCTCTTTGCTGAAGTCATAATTTTTGAAATCGCTTGCTGTATAGCTTTCTCCATTGGACGGTTTCAGTTTCCCATTTTTCACCTGTGTCAGGTCGCTGATCAGATATACCTTAAATCCTGCTCCTGCAACCAGGTCTGTTTCTGTCTGCTCTCCATCTTCACTGATTTTGATTAACTGGAATGCCTGTTTCTTTACCTGCTCTTTTACCGTAAGGTCTCTTGTCACTTCGGCAACATCCTGACCTTCATAAGTTACTGATACCTCGTATTTGGTAGTATCCAGTGTATATCCTTCCGGTGGAGTGATTTCTTTTACATACATTTCTCCAAGGTATAATTCTGAAAATTCCAGTGTTCCGTCATCTCCGATGACTCCCTGTGCAATCAGGCTGTCCTGTTTATACAGAACTCCTGTTGTTCCATCCGGATGCACGATGTCCTCTTTTGCATACAGACCATACACAGCACCACGAAGAACACTGTCCCCCTGCGCTTTAAATGCAAGTGTTTCTTTATCGATCTTTGCGATTTTTACCCTTCCGTTGACTCTCTCATCGGTTGCTGTTACAGTCAATGTCTTTCCGGCTGCAACATCTACTTTTTATACTTCTGTATTCAGTTTGTACCCTGTCGGAGCAGTAACCTCTTTTACATACACAGTTTTAAGTGCGGCATCAAAATAATCACTGACTGCTTTTCCGTCTGTTCCGGTTGCTGACATTGTCATCAGCAGATTTTCACACTTCTTATCAGTATAAATACCATAAACTGCTCCTGACAGTGGATTCTGTGTATTGACATCTTTCTTCATAAGTTCAATGCGTGTCATATTCAGCCACTGTACACTGAAGCTTACCGGCGCTGCTGTTTCGCTTTCAAATACACCGATATCCTGCTTGGAATCTCCGGTTGTCAGCACCAGTGTTCTCCATGTCTTTCCGACAGAACCATATAAGTTGCCGGAAGCATAACTGCCTGTCAGTAATAAATCTGCGGACAGATAAAATGTATCTCCACCATAAATCTGGATTTTTCCATTTGTAACACTTGTTCCTTTGGAAAGATTATGTGCTGTCACATTTTCTGGTACACTCAGTGTCACATAGTTTCTGTGATCTCCAGACAATGTGATATTCGGTGTTTTCTGGATATTTCCATCCCGTACTGCATTCAGCTTTGTGCTTGAAAGGCTCAGTTCACCTTTTGGCGGTTCTTCCTGTCCAAACAGATAATTGATATATGCGATAACCCCTGCATTTACAAGGTCATTATAATTACACCCTGTAAATCCGGCTTCTCCTGCATAAGCATAGCTGGCTGCAATGTGTGTATACACATACTTTTCATCTTCCGTTTTTCCAGACAGATAACTTCCTGTCAGATCTCCTGCCCCGCCATAACCATAATAAAGGACTTTCTGCAGATTTTTATTGCTGTCCAGTACCTGTGCTACATAACTTCCACTCGGTGGGGATGCTTTCTGGGACTGAAGGCAGTATGCAATTTTTCCATTGACTGTAAACAGGCAAGTAAGATAATTTCCAATATAACTTGGATAATAAATAGTTCTCCCCTTTGTCAATGTAACTGTGGAACCGCTGCTTGTAGCTCTTTCAGCCGCAGACAATACCATCACATTTCCCTCTTCGATGTCCTCTTTCAGTTCTTTGATTGCCTGTGCAGATGCATCTTCTTCGGATGTTTCAATTTCTACATCTGTGTAGTTCTGCACAGGCGAATCCGAATCATCTTCAGATTCTGTATCTGACTTCTGTTTCTCTCCACCATTTTCTTCGGAATGTGCCTGTCCTTCGGTATCCGTCAGAGTCACTTTCCGGGTGATGGTATAGCTGTCACTCTTATCTTTTGGAACGACCATATAAGTGGCAATATATGTTCCTGCTTTGTCTGAATGATACTCTCCACCATTCTCATCTTTGATACTTACAAGCGTAACATCTTCTTTTTCTGCATCATAATGGATTCCTTCCATACTGGTTTCCACTGCAAATGTATCATCTGAAACTGCTTTTGTGATATCATCTGCTGTAACTGATGTATCTTTCTGGTTTGTTACCGCCTGTTCAGATGCCTGTACTTCCGTCTGCTGTTCCGAGCCTGTCTGTTCGGCCGCAAACGCATTCGCACTGCTCAAGGTACTGATGCCCATCAGGACAGCCAGTCCAAAAGCAGCAATTCTGGTCTTTAATTTTCTAACCTTCATGTGCTTTTCCTTCCTATTATAAATAGATTTTTTCAGTAAAATACCGCAGAAGATGTTTCCTCTGCGGTACGTTTTATCTTGCATATCGATTTTTTTCTTTTTTTACTTCTTCGGCTATTTCTACAACAATATCCTTAACAAACTTAAGTTCCTTCTCTTCACCTACTAATGGTATCATAATCTCAGGTGTAATATCATAGCCCTCTTCTTCTTTAACCTCAATAGCGGCTTCCATTAAAGCCCTAGTTTGCATTCTAGCAATCTCTGGATAAGTAACAGCAAGTCTACATCCTCTATGACCCATCATTGGATTAAATTCATGTAATTCTGCTATCTTATTCTTTAAGTGTTCTACAGTAACATTCATATCTTTTGCTAAAGCAATTATATCTTCTTCTAAAGTAGGTAAGAATTCATGTAGTGGTGGATCTAAGTATCTAACAGTCATTGGTAGTTCTTTTAGTTCCTTGTACATTGCTTTAAAGTCTCCTTTTTGGAATGGTATTAATTCATCTAAAGCTTTTGTTCTATCTTCAACTGTCTCTGATAGAATCATCTTTCTAATCTTAGGTATTCTATCTTCTTCAAAGAACATATGCTCAGTTCTACATAATCCTATTCCTTCTGCTCCTAGTTCAATAGCTTTAGCAGTATCTCTAGGATTATCAGCATTAGTTCTAACACCTAGTGTTCTATATTCATCAGCCCACTTCATTATTCTACCAAAATCACCACTTACTGTAGCCTCTTTAGTAGGAATATCTCCTGCATATATCTTACCAGTGTTACCATCAAGTGAAATATAATCTCCCTTATGGAATGTCTTACCGCCTAAAGTAAATTCTTCTTTTTCTTCATTAATTACTAAATATAATAATTTTTCATATAATTGATCTATGTTAATAAATTCATGCCTTACTCCATCAATTTTCCTTAAATCGATTTTAATTAAATTTAAATTTGTTAAGACATCTATATTAGTGAGTACATCTGTTAATGGCATTTTTAAATCTTTTGTAATATTATTTGGATTGAATTCTGTATCTTTTAAATTCATTAAGTAAATTAATAAAATTAATTGGCTTTCATTTATTTTTAACTCTTGATAATTAAATAATAGTATTTTGGGAAACGTAAAATTTCCATTTTTAATTAAATCCATTACTTTTTCTGGCATAAAATTTCCTCCCTATTTCTAATTGATTAAATTGTTGTATTCCTTTTTCATTCATTTTTGAAAGTTCTTTTTCAATTTGATGATTACTTAAATTTAAAACTAAATATTGATATTTGTCAATCACTTGTAATAAATTTTTTTCGATCTTAAAGTTTAGTTTAGTAGAAAATCGAATTGCTCTTAAAATTCTAATAGGATCTTCTTTTATTTTTACTTCTGTATCTCCTATGCATCGGATAATACCATTTTTTAAATCCGATTCAGCATTTAAAAAATCATGAATTTGACCATATTGATCTATACAAAATGTATTAATAGTAAAATCTCTACGATTTAAATCTTCTAAAATATCATTTGTATATTTTATTTTTGGATAACGACCATGGTATTCTAATTCTATTCTAAAAGTAGTAATTTCAAAATAATAATTATTTTTTTTGATTTGTAAGGAACCATATTTACTATTATCAATTATTATTTCATATTGCTTCTTTATAATGTCTGGAGTAGCACTTGTACAAATATCAATATCATCATTTGACTGATTCAATAAACGATCTCTTGGATAACCA
>ENA-OOSB01001142-OOSB01001142.1-human-gut-metagenome-genome-assembly--contig:-NODE-1142-length-9289-cov-1.372320_pt1 | contig 9289 bp, 5 predicted proteins | sample MGYA00241173_ERZ501204 | MGnify/ENA primary metagenome ERZ501204 (study PRJEB25962, sample SAMEA1965384) | human gut metagenome | biome: human gut; feature: human-associated habitat; material: faeces...
GCTGCTGCCTGCATCGAGAGCGTTTTCAACAAGCTCCTTAACGATGCTTGCAGGGCGTTCAACAACCTCGCCGGCAGCAATTTTGTTAGCCGTATTCGGTTCAAGTATAATAATTCGTTTATTCATGCTGCATAATACCGAAAATCAAATGAATTTGGTGCTGAAGAAAGGCGTCCCGTTTCAGCTTTTTGCAATTTTAACGCGAGAGCTCAGCTCATAAAGCTTGCTTAACGCTTCCATGGGAGTCATTCTGTCCGCATCCATTTTTGCAAGTTCTGCAATAACGCCGGCGCATACCTCATCGGCATCGGCACCTGTTTCACCGATCAAACTCATTTGCGTCGGCTTATCTTCTGCTTTTACGCGCCGTGATGCGTTATTGATATCCGAAGCTTCAAGTTCGGACAAAATATTTTTTGCCCTTTCAATAAGCGCAGCGGGAAGCCCCGCAAGCTTTGCAACCTGGATTCCAAAGCTTTTATCCGCACCGCCGCGTACAATTTTTCGGAGAAAAATAATGTTGTCACCGATCTCTTTGACGGAAATTCGATAGTTTTTGACTCCTGACAGCCTGCCTTCAAGTTCGGTAAGCTCATGATAATGAGTTGCAAAAAGAGCTTTCGCTCCGCATTTTTCGGGATTTGAGATGTACTCCAGTACTGCCCATGCAATGCTCAATCCGTCAAAAGTGCTTGTTCCTCTGCCGATTTCATCAATAATGAGCAGACTTCTCGAAGTCGCATTGTTCAAAATGTTTGCCATTTCGCTCATTTCAACCATAAATGTGCTCTGACCTGTTGAAAGGCTGTCCGACGCGCCGACACGGGTAAAGATTCTGTCCGTAATGCAGATATTAGCCGCTTTTGCCGGAACGAATGACCCTAAATGTGCCATCAGTGTTATCAGCGCAACTTGGCGCATATATGTGCTTTTCCCCGCCATGTTCGGGCCGGTCAGAATGATCAAGCGATCGTTCTGCATGTTCATATCCGTTGAATTCGGAACAAATGCATCTTTCATGCCCGGTTCAACAACGGGATGCCTTCCGTCGGTGATTGAAATTCTGCCTTTGGTATTAATGCGCGGACGGACATACCCGTTTGCAACCGCAGCTTTGGCAAACGAACAGAATGCATCAAGTTCAGCAATAACGGCGGAATTGAGCTTGAGCGCGCTGAGGCAATCGGAAAGTTTTTCGCGAATCTCGGTAAACAGTCTGTACTCAAGCTGGATACAGTTTTCCTTTGCGCCCAGAATCTTTTCCTCGGCTTCTTTAAGCTGCGGAGTTATATAACGCTCTGAGTTTGCAAGGGTTTGCTTGCGCTGATATTCCAGCGGTACGCTTCCGGCGTACGATTTTGAAACTTCAATGTAATACCCAAACACGCGATTGTAGCTGACTTTAAGTGTCTTTATGCCTGTTCGTGTTTTTTCGGCAGATTCAAAGTCACGAAGCCATTTGCCTCCGTTTTCAGCAAGACTGCGCAGCTCGTCAACTTCGGCATTGTAGCCGCTTTTTATAATATTTCCGTCCTTTACGGATATCCCCGCATCATCATTTATTGCGGATTTGAGCAGCTCTGCAATCTCGGTCATAGGATCAATGCGTGCGGCAAGTGATTGAAGTTTTGAACAGGCAAAGCTGTTTGCGGCAGCATAAATCAAGGGCAATGCAGCAAGCGTTGAGCACAGTGAAAGACAGTCTTTTGGGGTGACCGTTCCGTATGCAATTCTGCTGCACAAGCGTTCGATGTCATAAACATCGGAAAGTGCAGCCGCGAGAACTTCCCGTTCGCGTGCGGCGTCCGAGATTGCCTCCACGGCATTGAGCCGCTCATTAATCTGTTCTTCAATCTGAAGGGGGCGTTCGATCCATTTGCGCAGCAGCCGACCGCCCATTGCAGTCTCCGTTTTGTCAAGAACATACAACAGAGTGTTTTTCTTGCTGCCGTCAAACCTCAGCGGTTCTGTTAATTCAAGGTTGCGCCTTGTCGCCGCGTCGATACCCATAAACTCGCTGCGTCGAATTTTCGTTATCCGGGTTATATGCGTCAATGCGTTCTTTTGAGTATCTTCAAGATATCCGAGCAAAGCACCGGCGGCGGCAATATCCGGTGAGTCATTGCGTATGCCGAATCCCTGCAGCGTTGCAACACCAAAATGCCTGCAAAGCTTTTCGGTGCCGCGTTTAATGTCGAATGCCCTCTGCTCTGCCTGCTCGGTGTAGAATCTTGCCTTTATGCGTTTAAGCAGCAGTTCGTCCTCGAACATTTCCGAATTTGCAATGAGCTCACGCGGCGATATTCCGACAAGCTCATTGAAAAGATCCGATGAGATATCGCTGCCTTCAAATGAAGTTACACAGAATTCACCCGTTGAAACATCGCTGTATGCAATTGAGCAGGATGGGTTTTTCCCGGCACGTTTCAAGTACACGGCGGCAATATAGTTATTTTCCTTGTCGTTGAGCATCTGAGTTTCAATAACCGTTCCCGGAGTGATAACTCGAATAACGTCACGTTCAACAAGTCCCTGCGAAAGAGCAGGATCCGTAAGCTGTTCGCAAATTGCAACCTTGTATCCTTTGTCGATAAGTTTCGTTATGTACGTGTTAACCGAATGGTACGGCACTCCGCACATCGGTGCGCGCTCTTCAAGCCCGCAATCGCGTCCTGTGAGTGTAAGTTCAAGTTCGCGGGATGCTGTTTTTGCATCGTCAAAAAACATCTCATAAAAATCGCCGAGTCTGAAAAACAGAAGGCAATCGCTGTATTTCTCTTTAAGCTGCAAATACTGCCGCATCATTGGGGTCATGCTTGCCATAGAGTCCTCTCCTGCTGATTAAACTTTGATGCCTGTTTTAAGGAGTTATGCGGCCGCTTGTTCAGTCGGTGATATGACCCTGCAGCGAGTTGAAACGCAAACCGTCGACCTTAACGGGAACAACGGTTCCGACAAGGCTTTCGTCGCCCTTAACATACACCATTTTAAAGTTGGAAAGCTTGCCGAAAAGCAGCGGTTCGCCGCGATGATCGACTCCTTCAACGAGAATATCTCCTTCATAGCCGATATACTTCTCGTTTCCCGCCAGAAGAGTTTCCGCGAGAACAGCGTTAAGCGCGTTCAGTCTGCGTTTTTTCTCTTCGAGAGGGATTTGTCCGTCCATGCGTGCTGCAACGGTGCCTTCGCGTGGGGAATATGCAAACGTATATGCGTTGCTGTAGCCGACATTGCGAACAAGTGCGCATGTTGCATTAAAATCTTCCTCTGTTTCCTGCGGAAAACCCACAATTATATCGGTGGTTATTTCAACATCCTTAACACGGGTCCGAAGTTTATCGACAAGAGCATAATAATCCGCACTCGTGTATTTTCTGTTCATAAGTCGGAGAATTCGGTCGCTTCCGGACTGTACCGGCAAATGAATATGCTTGCATACTTTGTCAAGCGACGCCATTGCATCGATGAGTTCATCCGAGAGGTCCTTCGGATGAGATGTCATAAACCTGAGCCGTTTCAGTCCTCCAACCTCATCATTGACGCGCTTTAACAGTTCCGGGAAGCGAACTCCGTCATAATTGTATGAGTTTACGTTCTGGCCAAGCAGTGTGACTTCGATGTAACCGTCGTTCACAACTTGCCGGACCTCCGCAATGATGTTCTCGGGACTGCGGGAACGTTCCCTTCCGCGAACATAGGGCACTATGCAGTACGTGCAAAAATTGTCACAGCCGTACATAATGTTCACGAATGTGGAGAATCCGGGTTCGCGTTCGGCCGGAAGACCTTCTATGACTTCGCCTGCTGAATCGTCAACACGGAGGATACGTCTGTTGTTAAATACCTGTTCCAACAGCAGCGGAAAATTCTTGAGCTCGTGTGTTCCGAACACCATGTCAACAAACGGGAAACGATCAAACAATTTTTTCGCGACCTGCTTCTGCTGCATCATGCAGCCGCAAACGCCGAGAATCAAACGCGGGTTCTTTTGTTTAAGCTCTTTTACAAAACCGACATTGCCGAAAGTTCGAAGTTCAGCATGCTCCCGAACGCAGCATGTATTGAAAAGTATAAAATCAGCCGTTTCTTTGCAATCAGCTTTTGTGTAGCCGCACCGAACAAGCATACCCGCAATGTTTTCGGAGTCATGCTCGTTCATTTGGCAGCCATAAGTCTCGATATAGTAGGTAAGACCCTTGTCGGATATCGCACTGTGAATCCGCTTGACAGCATCAGATGCCTCTTTAAGTTCAACAGCAGCATTGATTGCAGTCGGGTTTTCCGGTTGGTTTGTTTCTTTGCAGTTGTTACACATATTCTTTTTATCCTTCTGTGCATATTTATCCATATTATACACTCAAGCGGGGCATTTCGCAATAATTTTCGCAAGTTCCGAAGTCAATGCAGAATCGCAAATAACAAAACAGACTCCGTATGCTGCAAGTTTAACATTGTGAATGATTCAAATTTGATGAAACAGCTCCCGCTTTTTCGTTTGTTTTTTAATCTTCGCTGCAATTTTATGACAAAAAACTCACGCCATATATAAGTAAATACGGCGTGAGCCTTTCAGCAGCTATATAATGTCAATAACAGAATAAGTGTCAATTATTCTTCAGTCATGATCTTCAGTATTTCCCTGTCTGTTTCACGCATTCCGTCCCGACCCAAACGTCCGACATTGTGAATCGTGTTTTCAACGCCCTTTGAAACAATACCGTCACCGGCCCAAAATTGAGATCCGTTCAAATACATATTGTAACCAAGGATGCCGGCGTTTACAGCAGCTGCGATCTTGCCTGCACACGATGCTTTTGCTCCGTCGCATACAATGCCGGAAACAATGGCAAGGGAATTAACCAGTGTGTGCGCAATTGTGTCGTAATCTCCGCCGAGGAGATACGCGATTCCGGCTGCTGCACCGCAGCCTGCACTTATTGCACCGCAAAAAGCGGAAAGACGGCCTATTTTTGACTTTTGGTGAATGGTGATAAGGTCGGAAAGAATGACTGCCCGAATAAGTTCCTCTTCCGTTTTGTTGTATTCCTTGGCATACTCAACAATGGGAAGCGACGCAGTCATTCCCTGGTTGCCGCTTCCGGAAACTATGATGACGGGCAGCTCGCAGCCGCTCATGCGCGCATCGCTCCCGGCTGCGGGAGCCGCCAATGCACGAATTTTAACATCGTTGCCGTATGTTTTCAGCAGAATCCTGCCGACGTTTGCACCGTAATCGTGCGCAAGGCCGGCGGCGGAAATTGCGGAATTATACTGAATTTGTCTGCGGATGGTGTCGCCGATGTCCGAGAGATCAACCGTATCGGCAAAATCAACGATTTCGGCAATCGTCATTGCATCTTTTTCAGTAACGAGTGCATTTTCGGATTTTTCAAAAGTAACGCTCTCGGGCGCATAAACAACTTCGCCGTTTTTTTCAATCAGCACGATGTTTGTGTGATAATCAGTAATTCGAATGCGAACGCTGTCGCTGCCCGCAAAAACCGTAAGATCTATGTCGAAAACAAGATCATTGTCGGCCGGACGAACGATGATGTTATGCAGCTTGAGAAAATCCAATATGCGTTGTTTGCCGTTTTCGTCAACATCGGCAATTACTTCGAGAACTTTCGAAGCATCGCCCGCAGCAATGCCCGCTGCCGCCGCCGCTTCGATTCCGCGCAGCCCGCCCGTGTTCGGAACAACAACGCTTTTAACATTTTTTATGATGTTTCCGCTGACGTAAATCACAACCTTTTCGGGCAGCTTTCCAAGCACCGAGTGTGCCTTTGCGGCAGCAAACGCAATTGCGATAGGTTCAGTGCAGCCTGCCGCAGGAACCAACTCGGATTTCAGCACTTCAATGTATGAAGTGTATTTCTGATCACTTTTTAGCATTATAATATCGTTACCTTTACCGTATTGCGCCGTTTCAAGCACGGCTCCGCATATATTATAACAGAAAAGGACAGCTTTCGGCAACAGGAAAATTCGCATTGCAATCCCGTCCCTTTTTCGCCGTTTTGCGTACTCGTTTTGATATTTATTGAAAAACAGAAAATTCAGCCTTTTATTTTCTCACGAAAAGTTGTATAATGGTACGGATAATATTAAGGAGGCATAAACTATGTGCGGCATAGTCGGCTATATAGGAGAAAAGAAAGCAACTCCCATCCTTTTGGACGCTTTGGAAAAGCTTGAATACCGCGGTTACGATTCGGCGGGAATAGCTCTCGTGTCCGGAAAAGGAATAAACATTTTTAAAACACGCGGCAGAATTGCTGATTTACGAAAAATAATCGATGCTGCTCCGGCAGATGATTCCTGCGTCGGCATAGGTCATACCCGTTGGGCAACGCACGGCGAACCGTCCGATTTGAATGCTCATCCGCACAGATCGAAGAGCGGCAGAGTTGCGGTTGTTCACAACGGTATTGTTGAAAACTATCTTGAACTTCGGCAGTTTTTGATCGATCACGGGCACAGCTTCTCACCCGAGACAGATTCGGAAGTTGTTTCCGAACTTATTGACTACTGCTATAACGGCGACCCTGTTGCAGCTGTCCGCATTGCCGAAAGCAAGATAAAGGGCTCGTATTCGTTCGGGATACTGTTCAAGGATTATCCTTGGCAGATTATCGCCATGCGCAAGGACAGCCCGCTTATTATAGGCGCAGGCAGAGGCGAGAACTTTATTGCGTCCGATGTCCCCGCAATTCTTAAGCATACACGCGATGTATACAGGCTTGGAGAGCGTGAGCTTGCAATACTCACAAAGGACGGCGTTACCGTCATTAATTCTTACGGCGAACGTGTAAATTGCGTTTACGAGCACATTGACTGGGATGCAAGTGCAGCCGAAAAGTGCGGATATCCGCACTTTATGATTTAAGAAATCATGGAACAGCCGGAAGCCATTGCAAAAACAATTGCTCCGCGCATTTCGAACGGCAGAATCGAGCTCGGCTTTAAACATATTACTGCCGAAATGCTGAAAAAGGTGAATTCGATTAAGATCATCGGCTGCGGTTCGGCTTACCATGTCGGCTTTGTTGCCGGTTATTTCATGCGTGCTGCTCTGCGCATTCCCGTTGAATCTGTTCTCGCTTCCGAGTTCCGTTATGACGATCCGATAGTTGACGAGAACACGCTTGCCATTGTTATCAGCCAATCGGGTGAAACTTTGGATACGCTTTACGGACTGCGCGAAGCAAAAAAACACGGAGCAAAGACCATTGCAATTGTGAACGTTGTCGGCAGCACAATTGCAAACGAAAGCGAAGATGTCCTTTACACTTGGGCCGGTCCCGAAATTGCCGTTGCCACAACAAAGGCGTACAGCACGCAGCTTGTGCTTATCCATCTTTTGATGCTGTGCATTGCGCAAGCTCAAGGCAAGATGTCCGAACAACAGATCGCGCATGAAATCGAATGCCTTGAAAGAATACCCGAGCAGCTTAAATTCATGCTCTCGAACGTTGAGCAGGTTCAGTTCCTTGCATCGCAGTTTTTCAACGGGCATGATATGTTCTTCATCGGGAGAAATGTCGATTACGCACTTTCCCTTGAAGCATCGCTGAAGCTTAAAGAAATTTCTTATATTCATTCCGAAGCGTATGCTGCGGGAGAGCTGAAGCACGGGACCATTTCACTCATTGAGAACGGTACGCTCGTTATCGCACTGTGTACATACAGGCCGCTGCTCGAAAAAATGATCTCAAACATCAAGGAAGTCAAAGCACGCGGGGCAAGTGTCATTGCCGTCATCAACGAAGACGATGCACAGACTGAAACCGTTGCGGACTATGTGATAAGAATTCCCGAATGCGAAAGCATTGCAACACCGTCGCTGACAATTGTGCCGCTGCAGTTGTTTGCATATTACATTGCTTCGCTCAAAGGGTGCGATATCGATAAGCCCAGGAACCTTGCGAAATCCGTAACCGTTGAATAAAAAGCACTTTTTCAGCAATACGGTGCGGCCGCATACGTTTTGAGGCTGCGCCGATGCAACAGAATTCCGATAGGGAGCTGCCAATATGATTATTACAGAAATAATTGAAAAGAAGCGCGACGGACAGGTGCTCAAACCGGAAGAAATCGACTTCATGATAAACGGACTCGTAAACGGTGAAGTTGCGGACTATCAAATGACTTCATTCATGATGGCTGTCTGCTGCCGTGGGATGAACGAAACCGAGACTGCCGCTTTGACAAAGGCAATGATAAATTCCGGCAACACGATTGATTTGTCCGATGTTCCGGGAATCAAAGTTGATAAGCATTCCACCGGCGGAGTCGGAGACACTACAACTCTTGTTGTTGCGCCGCTTGTTGCAGCCTGCGGAGGCACGGTTGCAAAAATGTCCGGCAGAGGGCTTGCCCACTCCGGAGGCACTCTCGACAAACTTGAATCAGTTCCCGGAGTTTGTGTTGAACAGCCGCTTGAACGATTCAAACAGATTGTTCGCGATATCGGTCTTTGTGTTATCGGTCAATCTGCCGATCTTGATCCTGCGGATAAAAAGATGTATGCGCTGCGTGATGTCAGCGGAACGGTAAAAAGCATTCCGCTCATTGCCTCAAGCATTATGAGCAAGAAGCTTGCTTCGGGAACGGATGCGATCGTTCTTGACGTCAAAACCGGCAACGGCGCATTCATGGAAAAAATTGAAGAGGCGGTTGAACTTGCCTCCGAAATGGTTGCAATCGGAAAAAACATGAACAAAAGAACCGTCGCGCTCATCACAGACATGAGTCGCCCGCTCGGAATGGCTGTCGGAAACGGTCTCGAGATGCGGGAAGCAATTCATGTTCTTCGCGGCGAGGTTCCGGTGGATGACCAGCTTGTTCGCGTTTGTTTTTCGCTTGCGGGAAACATGCTGAAGCTTTCGGGTCTTACAGACAGTGTCGAAACCGCCGTTCCGAAATTGCAGGCCGCGATAAAATCGGGAGCCGCACTGAATAAGCTTCGTGAGATGATCGAACGGCTCGGCGGCGATACTTCTTACATTGACGAACCTGATAAATTGGTCAATACACGCCGCATTGTTCCTGTACTCGCTCCACGCTCGGGCTACATCGGTGCGATGAATGCAAAACAAATCGGACTTGCTTCGCTGCTCATTGGCGCGGGAAGGGAACATGTTTCCGACAGTATCGACCCTGCTGTCGGAATTCTGATGCACAAGCGGTACGGCGACAAGGTTTCCTGCGGAGAAGCGTTTGCAAGCATGTATGTCAATGATGAGAGAAATCTCGCCCAAGCACTGGATATGCTGGTTTCGGCAGG